>MDTF01011499.1_pt1 | contig 137611 bp, 118 predicted proteins | sample 811191 | NCBI WGS metagenome assembly MDTF01 (sample SAMN05326649, study PRJNA326480) | marine metagenome | isolation source: seawater | place: Southern Ocean | collected 2011 | reverse complement strand
TTGAAACGAAAAAGGTCGACCATGAAGGTCGGCCTTTTTTCGTTTAAGTAAAACTGAAAGTTCTACTTCGCGGTCGTCCGTTCCCGAAGGGGGCCCCCAGTCTTCGCCAGAGGCGAAGCCGCTCCGAACGGAGCAAGCAAAACGGTTTGCTTGCTTGAAACCGTTCTCCGCCCCCATGTGAGAGTAGAACACTGTCCCGCGCCGGCTACGGGGCTCCCATTCTAAGAAAAAAGGCTATCCATTTGGGTAGCCTTTTTTTGTATGCGGCGTTCAGTGAAACATCATCATTGCTAACAACATTATCTGGATAGCCCTTTTGCTTAGAAAGGCACTGACGTGCCACTCCTATGAAGACCCAACCATCGAGAGTCATATCCATAGACGCTCTTCGAACAGTGTCCTTTAGTGATACTTCCCTGTAGGGGGCATCCAGCTCGGCATCCATGCCTCGCGTTCATCACTTGTCGAATGCCACCGGCATTCGTCATACTTCTACGAAGCACCGTTCTTCACCCCCATGTGAGAGCTTTATTAATTAAATATAAAAAGAACCGTCATCCCGGTTTCGCTCAGCGAAGACCGGGACCCCCATCGTACAACCGTAGAGTAAAAAAGAGCGCCTCATACGGTGCTAAATAAAACCTAGAATATCAGCACCACTACCACAGACAACTAATAAAAAGTATAGTGCGGTCATAATGAAAAAGGGATATTTGTACAAGTAATATGAAGCTAAGTACGATTTACTATGTCATTCAGTCGAAGCTCGCAGCACTGACTTATCCGCGTTATCGTCGGGCTTATAAACAAAACAATTCAGCTCCAAAGGTTAAGCTGGTTGCCATAGCTAAAAATGAAGCGGCTTATTTACCAGAATGGATCTGTCACCATTTACACTTTGGCTTTGCTGCAATTGAAATTCACTACAACGGTTGTAGTGATAACACCCCTGAAGTTGCCCGCGCTTTTTCATCAGAGTCTGTTCAATTTATTAATGCCGACGCTGTATTTGAAAGATCTAAGGCGAAACCTCAAATTGAAATATATCGTCATGCTTTCAGCGCTGCCAAAAAGCAAGGCTTCGATCATGTGATGTTTTTGGATATCGATGAGTTCTGGGTGCCCTATGATCTGAGCACTTCCATAGCAGATTTCATACAGTCTGCCCCTTACTTTGATGTGCTGAGCTTTCAGTGGGCAAACAAGGTGTCTGACTATACACCTTTTTCAACCGCACTCGACGAAAGTATACGGGTACAACCTGCAAGGCAGTTAAAGTCTGTCTATAAGTCCTTTATTACGCCAGGTTTACTAAACCCGCACAATATACTGGATAACTCACTTATCAAACTCGAATCATCGTTCAGCCCGTTTGTACCATCTAATCGCTATCATTCCCTCGCCGCCACAGACACCCTGCCGCCAAGGGCATTTGTGTTACACCGTAAATACCGGAGTCAGATCGAGTATATCGCCAGTCTCGATAGAGGCGTTGTTGGAAGGGGCAAAAGTGTTGTTTCTATATTTAAAAGTAACCGTGCTGGTTTTGAGAATAAAAAAGCATTCGAAACGATAGAGTTTTCTAAATCGGCCCTGGCCGCGTACCAAAAAGCCGTGAATACCAGCCTGACGAACTACGAAGCAGAGGAAATACTCGAACGTGCCAGAGATGGCGTTAAACAACGTTTTTATAAGGTACTCAACAATATCCGTAGTGCACCTCTGGCAGAAGCCGGTGTAATACATAAAATATTAAGAAACGTCACGCTTGAAGAAGCGTGTCAGGCTCTTGCTGATTATCAGCAGCTCAATAACGATTGAAACTAACGCCGCTGAATAAGTAACCCGGTCATTGATCAGATTTACCGGGTAGTGATATCAGGCACGGGCGAAATCAGAGAGGTGTAGCCCTGAACCAACCTGTAACAGAGAGCCTGGGTGTTAATGAAAAAGGCGTGATGTAAGTAACACTGTGGATGTGCTCTACATCGAAAATACTCAGGGTATTAAAGCCCGGCGCCCAGGCATCTCTTGGCGTACCATTTTTCTCGTAGAACTGTAACAGACCACCCCAGTCCGGATGCCAGTTTGGCGAAAAGCTGAGCACATAGGCCAGGCGACGTTGTTCGGTGCTGTGTGTATCCATATGGCGGGTTAAAAACTGGCCTGCAGTGTAACGGGTGGCCTGGGCACTCGCCGCAACAATATCCTGATGGCCACTCATTTCCCGAACCCAGCTCAGCACCTCTTCACTGTTTAACCATTGATGTAGTGCGGCCAGATTAGCAATAGGTTCTTTTTGATTAGATAGCTGATACCTGCCATAAATAAATCCGATCCCTTTAGCAGCATTTTGCATGGTTTCAGTATGAAGACTCTGCTTTTGATTATCAGGCAGTTGCTTCCACTCATTGTCTGCTAGCGTGGTTGGCCTGCCATCGCGGAGCAATGCCAGCTTATAGGGCGCTTCTTTGCTCAGACTGTTGTAAACCTGTTCAGCCTGATCCATAGGGATCAAACTTTGCACTCTTACGCGTTTATCATGCTGGTATTCAGCACTAATTGCTTCAAAGTTGATTTCGGGGTGAAAAGTAATCTGCAAGTTGCTTCCTGTTTTTTTTAATTTATCGGTATGAGCCTGGATTTTGTCATTAAGCCTGCGAACTGAGAAACTTAGCTTCTCGTTTTTGGCTAATAGTTCTACTAAAACTATATAAAACTCTGCCTGAGCTGCCAAGCTTAAAAGCGGCTCGCCAGGGCTTACCCCCGCATGCTCTCTGGTTGGAAAAAATGACGGGAAAGTCTGTTTATCCTGCGGCTTATAAACCCCACGGTTGGGTGGCTTAAACAGCCGCCCTATACCTTCCTAAAAACAGTGCATAATATAGAACAAAAATTAATAAATTTATAAATCAACCCCTTATTTGATGGTTTTACCAATTATTCACAATAAACTCGCGCACTGTTTTTGCCTTTAACTAAATTGCTACAACTCCCGCCATATCTACCACTTAGGTCTTATATATACTTTGGGATAAGTCTATAGAGTGTCAGTTTTTGCGGCTGTCCTGCCGCACTTCAACGCACCTTTTTCACACTCAGGTGCGTTCTTTTCCTTTTCTGCTAAGTATGGAGCTTTCATGTTTTCTCATTCCAGAATTCTGTGCCCTGAATTACAACAAAAAATCATGACCGTCGAACAGGCAGCCGACTTTATTCGCGACGGTGATACCGTTGGTATGAGTGGTTTTACCGGCGCTGGTTATCCTAAGGCCTTGCCCGGCGCATTGGTCAATAAAGCGCAAATCCAGCGCGATCTGAAAAAGCCATTTAAAATTAATCTGTGGACGGGGGCATCAACCGCACCTGAGCTCGATGGCGTGCTGGCCGACGCCGATGGTATTAATTTACGCTTGCCTTACCAGTCTGATCCCATTTGTCGTCAGCAGATTAACAGCGGCCAGATGCACTATATCGATTTGCATTTATCTGAAGTGTCGCAGTACGCGTGGTCGGGCTTTTTAGGCGATTTGGATGTGGCAGTTATTGAAGTGGCGGGCATTCACGAAGACGGTCGCATTATTCCGTCGTCCTCGGTGGGCAATAATAAAACCTGGGTAGAGCAGGCCGACAAGATCATTCTTGAGGTTAACAGTCAGCAAAGCCTTAAGCTTGAAGGCATGCACGATATTTATTACGGTACGGCGTTACCGCCGTACCGCAAACCCATATTGCTGAATGAGCCGGCCGATCGCATTGGCAGCAAGTATCTGGATATTCCCAAAGACAAAATTGTCGCCGTTGTCGAAACATCAGCGCCCGACCGTAACAGCCCATTTTCACCACCAGATGCTGTGTCTGAGCAAATCGCCGCTAACATTTTAGCGTTTTTTGAGCACGAAATTAACAAAGGCCGCTTACCGGCTAACCTGTTACCGCTGCAATCAGGGGTGGGTAATATCCCTAACGCGGTGTTAAGCGGTCTGGATAATGGCGGTTACAAAAACCTCTCGGCGTATACCGAAGTGATTCAGGATGGCATGCTACAAATGCTTAAAAGCGGCACCTTATCGGTGGCTTCTGCAACGGCCTTCTCGTTAAGCCCGGATGCGCTGGTTGAGCTGAATGAGAATATCGACTTTTACCGTGAAAAAATCATCCTGCGTCAGCAGGATATCAGTAATCATCCGGAGATTGCCCGCCGCTTAGGGATTATCGCTATGAACGGCCTGATTGAGGCGGATATTTACGGTAACGTTAATTCCACCCATGTTATGGGGACACGCATGATGAACGGGATTGGTGGCTCGGGTGACTTTGCCCGCAATGGTTACCTGTCGATCTTCATGACACCGTCTACTGCGAAAAACGGTGCTATCTCGGCCATTGTGCCTATGGTGTCTCATGTGGATCACACTGAGCACGACGTCAAAGTCGTTGTTACCGAGCAGGGACTGGCCGACTTACGTGGTTTGTCGCCTCGTCAGCGGGCCCGGGTAATTATCAATAATTGTGCCCATCCCGACTTTAAGGATCAGTTGCTCGATTATTATGAGCGCGCTTGTGCCAGTGGCAGAGGTATGCACACTCCTCATCTACTCAATGAAGCACTGAGCTGGCATGAGCGGTTTGAACAAACCGGCACCATGCGTCAGGATTAAAAAAGCCCTAGTTGCTGGCTGGCCAGCGACTCAAAATCACCGCCAATGGCTGGCAGAATACTGTCGGCGATTGGCCGGATTTGCTTTTCTATATAGTGGTCGTAATCCAACGGCTGACGGCAATATTCAACCACCTGCGGGCCCGTGGTGGTCATTACGTAACGAATTTTAGTGCGCTTCTGGTAGCGTAATGGTTTGCCTGTGCGGGCATTTTCTTCATCGGCATGGCGCGCAGCTTTAACATGAGGCGGTGCCGTTTTGGTGTACTCCTTTAAGGGCTTGCGTAATTGTTTGGTATACACCAGGCCATCGTCAAACTCGCCCTGCTTAATGCCACTGATGATCGTCATAACATAATCATCAACCGGCTGGTCGTTAAAGATCCGGGTGTAGAGTTCGAGCTGAAAATCCTTGGCCAGTTGGGTCCAGTCTGAACGCACGTTTTCCAGCCCCTTAAACACCAGCTCAGTTTTACCCTCACGGCGAATTAAACCGGCGTAGCGCTTTTTGCTGCCCGCTTCAGAGCCACGAATCGTGGGCATAAAAAAGCGCTCATAGTGGGTTTCAAACTCGATTTCCAGTTCGCAGGTTAAATCAAACTCCTCGGCGATGCGTTGCTGCCAGCGCTGGTTAATGTCCTGTTCTAATTGTTTGCCAATGTTCCACGCCTGCTCTGCGGATACGTTATCCGCGATATGGACAAACGTGGAGTCGGTATCGCCGTAGATCACGTCATAACCCGATGCTTTGATCCACTCGGCGGTTAACTGCATAATCTCGTGGCCACGCATGGTAATGGAGCTGGCCAGCCGCGGGTCATAAAAAGGGCAACCACCACTGCCAAGCACCCCGTAAAAGGAATTCATCAGAATTTTGATGGCCTGGGAGCGGGGCTTATCCTGTTGGCGCTTGGCTTCGTCGCGCTGCTGCCAGAGGTTGGTAATAATATCCGGCAGAAAATGCTGGCTGCGGTGAAAGCTGGCGCCTTTGAAGCCGGGAATGGCGGTTTCGGGCGATTTAAGTCCCTCTACTAACCCTAAAGGGTCGATTTTGAAGGTCCGTATTATTGAGGGGTACAGGCTCTTGAAGTCCAGTACCAGCACATTCTGATAGAGTCCGGGTTTGGAGCTCATCACATAACCGCCTGGGCTGGCCAGGCCGCCGTCCGCCGGACGGTTGGGCGAAATGTAGCCTGCCCGGTGTAACTTGGGCAGGTATAAATTAATGAATGAGGCAACCGAGCCGCCGGGGCGGCCAAGGCGCAGGCCGGTTAATTCACTGCGCAAAATAAGAAAATCAATCAGCCGCACCTGTTCGGCAATGTCATTAACCAGTACGCAGTCTTCAAAGTTATACTTTGCCAGCGCTAATTTGTCGTGGATAAAGAGCTTTTTTATGGCGCCGAGCTTGTCCGGATCATCGATGAGTTTACGTTTACCGAGTAATTCGCTGGCAACGTTATCCAGGGCAAAAGAATCAAACTGAAAGGTCATGGTTTTCAGTCCTTCAATGCCATCAATTACAGCGCGCCCGGGGACATCCACCAAAGCCCGGTTATCATCGAATACTTTAATATCCACATTGCTGTGTTGACGCCCGAGTGCAAGCTTAAGGCCGCAGCGGGTCGCCGCATCATGCAATACCGGCAGGTCGAATTGTTTAATGTTCCAGCCAATCAGTAAGTCCGGGTCGTGGTGCTGGATGAGCCTGATAAATTCGGTTAACAACGCGGTTTCGTTTGCGCACCAGATTATTTTGAAAGGCAACTCAGCGTCTTCAGGCTCGCCAATCATCAGCACAACATTTAACGTCGGGGAAGCGATACCGATGGAATATAAATGGCCATGTTCGTCGCATTCTATATCAAAGGAAAAGGCGCTCAGATCGCAGCGATATTCCGACGGTTTTAGGCGAGCCTCGGTCACCGTATTGTTATGCTGGTGAGCGATGCCCTTGTAGTGCACACCGCTGGTAATAAACCGCTCCATAAAAAAGCGATCCGGGGTTTTGATATCCGCCTCGAAGAGCGTCACGCCTTGTTCTTCACAGTGGCGTCTGAGGATATGTAACTGCCTGTCCTGCGGGCACTTTATAACGCTTACCGGCTCATGCGCGAAGGTATTAAGCGGCAGATTTTTGAGGCTGGCTTTTAACTGCTGGGCCTGACTGATTGCAGTAACCTTTGCGGCCGCACTTTGCGTCACAAAACAGGTGGCCGGTTGCACCGGCGTAATGAGCTTGACCGGCCCTTGTTCAGTGGCAAGCCAGATTTCGAGGGCTTGTTGAGCGCCCTTTGGCAGCACTCTGGCGGTTAGCACCATGCCCTGACCGGTTAACGTGGTCGTCATTTTATAGTATAGCCCGGTAAATCTAACGCACAGTGGCAGAAGTCATGAAATGGCAATGGTATAGTAAACGCAGATTTGTTTAATGTTGTAGTCCTAATGATAACGCCAAGTACCCATTCGATACCAGCCTCGGGCAACTTTTGCGAGGTCGCCGCCGGCGTCTACTGGCTTCGTATGCCGCTGCCTTTTGCCCTCGACCACATCAACCTGTACATACTGGAAGCCGATGAGGGGCTTTATGTGGTGGATACCGGCGTGCAAAGTGAGCGCAGTAAGGCTATCTGGCAGCAGGTGCTGGGCGCCCTGGGTAAGCCGGTTGCAGGTGTAATTGCTACCCATATGCATCCGGACCATTGCGGGTTAGTTGGCTGGCTGTGTCAGACCTATAAAGTGCCGCTGTATATGAGCGCGCTGGAGTATTACGGCGCTATTGCTTATTTCTCTCCCTACCCGGGCGCGGATACCTCGGTGGAAGTGGATTATTTTGTGCGGGCAGGCTTGAGCCTGGCCGAGGCACAAAGCTATGTCAGCGATCATAGTAAATACGTTGACTCTGTGGCGCCTATCCCTTTGGCGTACCGGCGCTTACAGGCGGGTAAGTCATTGCGTATCGGTAACCGGCAATGGCAGATCCTGACTTATGGCGGTCATTCGCCGGAGCACGTTTGCCTGTTTGATGCCGAGGCCAATCTGTTAATTGGCGGTGACCAGATCCTGCCCTATATTTCGCCTAATATTGGTGTCTATAGTCGCGAGCCCGAAGCCCAGCCGTTAACCGAATATTTGCAAAGTTTAGATCAGCTCAAACAGTTACCGGCAGATACGCTGGTGCTCCCTGCTCACAACCAACCTTATACTGGCTTGCATACTCGCTGCGATGAATTAGCAGGGCATCACCAGGCATTGCTCGACAGGTTGCTGGCGCATTGTAAAACGCCGCGCTCACTAATGGCATGCCTGCCGGTACTCTATAAACGAAAGTTAAGCGGGCAGATGTTGTTTTTTGCGTTGGCAGAAGGCCTGGCTCACCTCAATCATCTGTTAAAAACAGGGCTGGTAACCCGCCAGTGCGATGAGCAAGGCGTTTATCGTTACCAGACCTGTGAAAACGGTTAGCCCTCTGCTGCTGCAAGCTGGCGAATTTTGCTGAGCAGTTGTTGATCATTAAATGATTTAGCCTGTTGCCAGTTAATATTGGCCCAGTGCAGTGCTTGCTGGGGTTCAGCCGCGAGGTGCAGGTAATAAAGCGCCACTTCAGCAGCATGAGTGGTATCGCCACGTTGTTCACGAATAAATACCCGCTGGGCCATGGCCGCTGTCCATTTTTTCCTCTCGCCGGTTTGTTGTTCTCCAAGCGCCAGATAGAGTAGCGCGCTGTCGTTAGGGGCCGGATTATTCGCTATTTCAGGGGCCAGCCGGACCAGTATGTCATTGCCTTGCTGCAGGGCCAGCTTGGCTTTCGACCAGGCAACCCAGCTACTGATCGGCCATTCGCTGTCGGGTTGCTGCTCAATATGCTTAATCGCAGTACCAGGCTGATTAGCAAACAATGCCAGGTCGGCCAGGACCTCGTTAACCCACAATGCTATCTGGGGTGATTCCGCCGGAAACTTCTCGCTAATGTTGCGTAACTGCAAATAATACTCGGTCGATGGCGACAGCTGCATGTTGGCCTCCAGTAAACAGGTCGCCATGACCAGTTCTGAAGTTTTGCCCATGAGTTGTAAGCAGGTTTGCCTTGCCAGTGCAGGCTGCCCCTGATTAAGGTGAACATTTGCCTGTAATAATAACGCCGAGGGTTGGTCAGGGCGCTCTGCCAGCAGCGTATCAAGCTCTGCCAGCGCATCAGCAAACTTGTGTTGATGTTGTAGCAGGCGGGCATAAACCAGACGCTCCTGATGGGTAATGCGATCTGCTTCTGCCAATGATTCCAACGTCGCCATGACCGGCGCCAGGTCTTGCTCATTGAAGTCGGGGCGAGTGCTTTGATTTACCAGTTCACTCATTTGTTCGGCGGTCATGGTTACCGGTTTTACCGGTTTGTGGCTATGATAAGTGTGGGCTACGGCTTGTTTTATACCAAGCAGAGCCAGCGCTATAAAGGTGACTAGCGAGGCGGTGAGTAGTCCGGTGAGTGTCAGGCTGATGGGGAAAATGCGTTTCATATCACTGCTCCTTAAAGGTCGCCGTCCCTGGCTTGCGGTTTAATTGTTGAGTAAATCGTCAAACTCAGCAGGATTGGTTGTATCCTGAATATAGAGTCGGCCATTTACCGCTATTGGCGTATCACCTGCGTTCTGATTAAACGCTGATCGCACCGCTGTAGATACCGGTACCTCAAGTGCTTCAATGGTAATCAATACGTTACCGGTCACCGCGAAAGCGGTGCCATCGGACACCGTAAACGAAAAGCTATCGGTGCCGGTGACTTCTGCATTGGGAGTGTAAGTAAACTCCCCGCTATCTGTTACGGTAACGCTGCCCAAGGCGGGTTCGCCGGACAGTGCGTAAGTCAGGCCATCACCATCGGCATCGGTGGCCGTCAGCATGTCGGTAACCGGTGTTTCGGTCTGCGTAGTGATATCCAGATCGTTGGCTACCGGCGCCTGGTTAATATCGTCGTAACTGTCTTTGTTATCGCTATCGAAGCAGCCAGTCAGCGCGATGCTCAGGGCGCATATGGGTATGAACTTATTCATTACAGCCTCCTTTATTCTGAACCAGGCAGTGGGGTTGCCAGGTACGGAAAGCTGGCGTCCATCATGCTGGCATCCAGCGGGGCGCCATCAGTAAAGGGGACATTACCCACACTGGCATCACTGCTGTCACACAAGCCCAGATCGGTTTCCTCACCATTCACCGGGATGGGATAACACAGGCGCCCCATGACTACGCGCAGAGCGATATCGACAACGTCATCGCCAGGACGACGGCCGTTAGGAAAACCCGCCAGATCGTCGCCTGCTACCCCGGCCCAGGATTGCTCAGCAGCCGGCGTTGCCGGTATGGCGGTATTCAGGCGTAGCATTTCAGACGGTGTGACCGTGGCAAGTTGATTAACGCCCGGGAAACCGGTTAAAAACGCCGTGACCAGATCGGTACGCGGAAAGTTAGTGGGTGCCAGGGTGTCTATGTCGGTGCCCAGTGTGGAATTCACTGCATCACGGAACAGGATGCTCAGCAGCTCCGGCAGAGCAGGGTGGGTGACATAGTCGGCAAACTGGCCATCGTCGACAGGGTGTGAGGTAGAAAACTTATCTTTATCACCTATACCAATAACCAGCTCGTTAACCAGAGGGTTACCCAAACGAGACACCTGAGTCATCGCGCCGCCCTGCACTTCGGGTTTACTGAAGGTGGCGTTAGGGTTGAGTATTCTGGCCTGTGGCAGGCTGGCAGTGGTCCACGCACCGATTGTGCCGTTACCGTCGCCGGTTACGCAGTTGGCCGGTACTTCAAGGGCAATACTGGTAACGTTTTTATCGGCCAGATCGTCATTGCTGTCTGACTGAGTAATGCCACCGGGGAAACCGCTGCCATCGCCAGCGCCGGGCATACTGTCACCCTCCACTGGCACATAGTTAACCAAATCGAAGGTTTTGCCGAGATTGACTACAAACGGATCCTTGCGCTGGCCTACAAACACTCTGGCTGGCATTTCGCAGCCGGGCAGCATCACATCATAAACATACTGATTGGCATAGCGCTGGTATTCAGCGGTGCTGGAAAATGTTTTGTTGCCAATGTAATCGAGTGGCTTGGCAAAATACATGGCATCCATTGGCATTATTTCGGTGCGGGCGCCGCTGCGCATATCTCCTTCTACCATCATCAGCGAGTACTGCTCAGAAAAGTTAACCGCGCTCATATCTTCGGCGCTCACCGGGCCAACATTTTTGAGCGGTACTTTGACACTGCGCTGATTACCTTCAGGGCCGACCGTCAGCGCCACGCCCTGATTATCAGCCGCCAGCATTGGCGTAAATTTTAAGGTAAAGCTGATGTCTTCCATGGCGTCGCCATCGTTATCAATGTGGATGGCGTACTCGGCTGCCGGATCCATGGCAAAGTAATTCGGACCGCCGTAGGCGTCTTGTAATGGAATGTAATTAGCAATAAGTGTTACATAGCCCTCACGGCCACTTTCGTAGCTGTTAAAGGCATAAAAATCGGTACTGTCCAGAGCCGGTGCACGAGCGATACCCGGTGCTTCACGGTGACTGGATGCCTGCACTGCCGTTGCTGCCAGTGCGCTACCGATCATGACAGAGAGTAGTAGTTTTTGCATGGTGTTACCCTTTTTTGTTGGTGTACTAAGCCAAACGACTAACTCAGGGCAGTGGATGCAAAATAATTTAAAAAAATAAATAAAAGTTGTTTCTTATTTTATTGAGGGCGGTTGTGGAGCGAATAGAAAAAATAGCCCCCGGGCGGGGGCCATTACCAAGGCAGGTTAAACTGCGCTGATTGGCGCGATATAAAGGACCTCGGTTGGCGCACCGGATGGTGAACCTCCATTCGGTTCAAGACTAACCGCCAGGGCGGCAATATCGGCTAAATCAAACCAGTCCGGGCGGCTGATAGCCAGTTGGCCGCCTTCCGGTAACAGACCCAGCGAAATGGGTGCACCGCCATCGGCGGGGACCATCCAGAGCTCGAAGTCTTTATCGGTTCTGGCCGTGAGATTGGCAGTAGTTCTGACTGCCAGGGTAGAGGTGCTGATCTCAATCAGCCACAGCGGTTTTGCTTCGGCATCGGTGACAACGGCTATATCCGTTACCGGTGCCTTGACTGGTGGTGTAGCCGGCATCAGTACTACCGCCAGAATGATTGCTGCTGCCGTTGCCAGTCCGGCGATAGCCTGCCATACCACAGGTCTTGAGGATTTGGCGGCAGGCATTGCCACCACATTGCTGTCTGCTGAGTCATAAGCAAGTCCCAACTGACGTTCAATGGCCTGCCAGACTAATGCTGGTGGCTCAACCGGCTGGACGTTCTGACCCAATCCGTTGAGATACTGCTCCCACATCCAGGTGGTCTCGGTAATCAGCTGGCTTTCCATCATCAGTTGTTGATAGCGCCGGCGTGCACCGCCGCGTAAGGTACCTAAAACGTATTCTGCGGCCAGTGCATTGCGTAAAGTTTCGTTCTTATAATTCATACTGACAGACACCTCTGCAAACTTTGCAGGCCCCGACGGATCCAGCTTTTAATCGTACCTAATGGCGAGGATAAGTGATCAACCACTTCCTGGTGAGACAGGCCGTTAAAATAGGCCAGATGAATGGCCTGGCGCTGCTGATTATCCAGTTCATCCATGCATTCATTTAACTTCGGGTGGGCTAATTCACCGGCAGCAATATTGTTGTTTTCATCAGGATGGTGATCATCGTCATCCAGCGGTGTTTCTTTTCGTACCTTGTGGTGGCGCATCAGATCCAGTGCCCGGTAGCGGGCAATACTGATGATCCAGGTTAACACCGTGCCTTTCCCCCGCTGATAGCTGCCGGCGTTGTGCCACACTTTAATGTAGGCATCCTGGGTGGCTTCTTCTGCAAGTGCCGTGTTTTGTAGCATCTTCAACACTACCGCATATACCTGACCGCTGGTAATTTGATAGAGCCTGGCAAAGTCCTGTTTTTTTCCCTGCGCTGTGCCACACAACAAGGGTAATAAGGTTTCCTGTTCCATTGTTTCCTCAATTTTTTAAGAGCCTGTCTGGGTTATAACGATTTAGTGCTTGGATTGGATGCAGATTTTTCCTTTTCTTGCTCTTTTAATACGGGTAAGCGTACCTCTATTACGGTGCCTTTTCCCTCACGGCTGTTAATCGCCAGTTTGCCTTTGTGTTTTTCAATAGCGGAATAGGCCACGGAGAGGCCGAGTCCCTGACCTTTGCCTTCCGGCCGGGTCGTAAAAAACGGTTCAAAAACACGTTTCAGATTGGCTTCACTGATACCGCAGCCGGTATCAACTATTTTTATAGCAACACCGCCGCTGCTGGTTTGTTTGATATCGAGCATCACCAGGCCATTGTCGTCAATCGACTGAGCGGCGTTCATCATTAGATTAGTAAGAGCCTGTTTTAAGCTGGCAGACTCACAATACCATTTTAGCTGGTCAGGCTCACAGGTGACCTTGAAGCGCGGCCGTTTAAACTGGGTGCCGATAAGTTGTACCAATTGATTTGCCGTGTCGTGTAAGTTCAGGTAACCCCAGGTGTGCTGCGGCTCTTCGGCAAAAGAGCGTAACGTAGAGACAATTTCGCTGACCCGCTTCAGACCATCCTTAGACTCCTGAATCAGTGGGCTCATATCTTCTTCGATAAGCTCGACATGGGTGGCGTCAAAGAGATCCTCCAGTGCCTCAATATGCTCAGGTGCATGACTGGCAACCAGTTTTTTGGTGGCCTGACAGGTTTCCAGCAAATTCTGTGCGTACTGCTCCAGCGTATTTAAGTTGGCCGTAACAAAGCCCATGGGGTTATTAATTTCGTGCGCAATGCCAGCGGCAAGCTGACCAGTTGAGGCCATTTTTTCTGCCTGAATGAGCTGTGACTGGGCTCTGTCGAGTTTGCGGATCAGTTTGCGCTGGGCTTCGTGTTCTGCTTTTAATTCCTCGGCGAGCTGGGCCTGAGCTTTAAAGTAACTGGCCTGAGCGGTGACATCCTGGATCAGAATGCAGGCATAGTGTTCGCCGGTTTCGGTGTCCTTGTGAGGTACAATTTCCATATTCTGTACCATCTGGGTTTCTTCGCCAGTGATGGGGCGGCTGCTTTTAAAAGGAAAGATGTGCGGGCGTTGTTCCCAATAGCTGAAACTGGGATGTTTAAGAACAAAAACCGATTTTATGCGTCGCTTCAGAAACTTGATTTGCTCGGGAAAAACATCGGCCAGGGGTTTGCCTAAGGCATCACCCCGCAGCTCAACCGACATCCGGTCGAGAAAAAAAGCATTCAGATAAACAATTTCATAGGCTTCATTTACCAGACAAATTCCGACTGGCAGTTTATCCAGCAACGGGTTATTCATAAAGGACTAGCCCAGTAACTCGTCGATCGTCGATTTGAGCCGCGTCAATGAGGCATCGTCCAGGCAAAACACCACACGCATGGTGAACGATGAAATTTGAATGTCGAACTTTACTTCCATCACCAGGCTGTGTTGCCAGTCATATTGTGAAAAGTCACTTTTTTGTGGCGCAAATAACGTTGGCATCTGCAGGTTGGTGGCCAGTTCGAGTTGTTCAGACAACCCGGCCAGACAAGCACCGGCAAGGATGTTAGACAGCTCCAGAATGGTTTCATTGATGTCGTTTTCGGACAGCGGCTGCTCATAGTCAAGCAGCTCTGCCACTTCTGTTAGTCCGTGTTGGGTAAGAATCGACATCACTTCGCCGTGAATATCGCCCATAAAAGACTGGCGGGTGTAATAGGCTTGCTGATGGTGACTGACTAACTCAAACAGCCCGTCCGGGGTAACTGCGGTGATTTTAGGGATCGAAATGCCAATTTTAGTTTCGATTAAATGTGCCAGGCTGTTAGCAGCCTGGCCCATGGAAATATTCATTAGTTCCTGTAAGGCATCCCGCTGGTCCTCAGACAGGGCAATGGTATCGTTCATAGATAACCCAACTCAAATAAGGTCATTGCCAGTTCATCCTTATCCAGCGGTTTACGTAAAAACCGTTTGGCGCCCAGCGACATCACTATGCGCTGTTTCTCTGGCTGGAAATCGGCACTGATAACAATTACATCGGGTGATGAAGGTTGCTCAGAAAGATATTCAAGCACGCCCACACCATCAATTTCAGGCATGGTTAAATCAAGCAAAACCAGTTGTACGGCGTTACCGGACAAGGTTTCGATGGCCTCTTTTCCATTGGTAGCTTCTATGATTGTTATTTCAAGCTCCGGCGGCAACGCTCTGATAACGCTGCGTCTGGATAGCTTTGAATCATCTGCCACCAACACTGTTAAACTCATTAAGCACTCCGACTTCCGGTTTCATATAAGTATTTGCCATTTTTACAATCCTGCAAGTTGGATGCGGTTATTTATTTGACCGGCTAGTTACCATCTCAGGGTGTGAAAATAGTGACAAATGTGACTGTTGGTTATTTTATGAGGCGCTTGGGTATTATTTTTATGTGATCTTATACCTGAGTATTCAGGGTGATAAGTAACGGCTCGGCGTAGTGAAAGGCGCTTTAAGCGTGCGATCCGGCCCAGCAGAGGGAGCCGGATCGAGGAAGGTTAACGTTTCTGGCGAATAAACTCAGCGAGCTTACTGCCGCTAATCAGTTTAAAGTTTTGCGGGGCGGTTGGCATTACGTTGCGGCCATCCTGAACCACCATGAGTCCGTCCGGGAACTGCGGACCGAGAGCTGTTGAGGTGACTTCCAGGCCGTCGGTTTCGGATACGCCATCAATTTGTCTGGCACCATTGATACCGACCCGGAAGGTTCCCAGCAAACGGTTGTCATCATCAAGCGCATACACCGCAAACCGGCTGTTGCCCTGACTGGAGGCGACCAGGTAGCGCTCATCTTCCAGCGTGTAAATACCCATACCTTCAATATCGGCTGCAACATCCGCTCCCACAGTGGCAATCAGACGTGGTGCGCTGAGCGGCTGTAATAGCGCCTTTTGCCATATGCCCGCGGCTTCCTCTCCCATGTAGAGTACTTGTCTGGCATCATCAACCACACATCCCTCCGGCTGGCTGGGCAGGGTAAACTCACTAACAAGCTCTGCTGCAGGGCCGTCCTCGGTAAAAGTGAAGGCATATTGCTGATAGCGACCGTCGGTATCGTTAATAAACGTATGCAACTGACCATCGATAACCCCATTGCATAAGCCGTAAACGTCCGACAAGGTTGTTGGGAGTTCAGCGGCGTGAGTTACCTCACCGGTAGCGGAGATGTAATATACCGATAACGTTTGTGATGAACGGTTACTGGCAACGGCGATATCCTGCTTACCGGCCGGCGTATCAATCTGATAACGCACATCCACATTATTGACCCGGCCGGTAGGCAATGATTGTAACTGCTCACCTGTTAGCGAATAGACATTGAGTCCGTATTTCTTATCGGTGCCCAACACCAGGCTCGCAGAAGGATTGAGACGGTTTACCCAGATAGCCGGATCATCAGCGGCATCGCCATAGCGGTTGACGGGTGTGGTTTGCACGTCGGCGCTTAAGGTATATACCTTATCGGTAGCGCTGGTGGCGGGGGCAGTATTATTAAGCGTAGCAGCGAGTAATTCGCCGCTGGCTTCATCAAAAGCGCCAAGATAAAGGATATCGCCGGCCACGGCGGCATTGACTGATTTAAGCTCACGTTCTGCAGCCAGAGGCCATTGGCGGTTTCGCTGACCACGTTCATAAATTCGCGGTTGGTCGGTAGCCACCACAAAGTAGCGGCCATCGGTCAGGGCGGCTACCGATTCCAGTTCCGGGCCGCTGGGGAAGTAATCCAGAGTACGGGCATTTTCGCCTTCAGCGTTGCCACTGTAGTGCCAGATACCGGTGCCTTCTTCGGCTATTAACAGCGTGTTGCTCTCATCTGTTACTGCGCAGGATGACAGATCCGGCCCTACCATCATTTGCCGGATTGGCGTGAGCTGCCAGGTCTGCCCGGTGTTCAACAGGTAGTGCGACATCAGTCCCCGGGCATCGGAGCTGAACAGGTGCAGCGTATCGTCCTGACGGCTCAGGCAAAGGGTTTCACGGTCGGCAATGTCTGAGGGCACCGATGCCTTTAAGTAAAACTCTCCGGTAGCAATATCGAGTGTCACCAGATGCAGTTCCGAAGTATTCTGATCAATGGCGGCAATGGCAATGAGGTTGTCTGAGCCGGGCAAGAAACGCCAGTCTGCCTGAGCTATGTGGTCGGTAAACTGACTAATCTGCTGACCTTGTGGCGACACCCAGATAAGCCCCTCAGCTTCACTGGTGACCAGATACCCTTTGAGTGTGTTGGTGACCACCGGTTTGAGGCTCTCACCGGCCACGGGGAGCGCGCGCAGAGTTAAAGCTGACTCGGGCTCAGCTGGCTGAGTACTACCAGGATCACTGGCGGTACAGGCGCCCAGGGTGAGGCTGGCAATCAGCCCCAGAGTAAATTTAAGGGTTTTCATTGGGCTGACTCCCTGTTTTTGTCCAGTGCATACTGGTAGATGACTTCGCCCTTATCATCAATGAATTCAAGGGTGAACTGTTGTTGATTAACCCGCACTACAGCAAAGCCGGCGGAGGATTTGGCAAACGCGGTAAACTCGCGCTGGCCCACCGGGCGGATCTCAGAGCCGCCACCGGACACAAAGTGCTCCACACTGCTGCCGGCAGGTTTGTTATGTTGCAGATCATGCTCATGTCCCGCGATATAGGCATCCACATCATACTGTTCCAGAAGGGGCTCTATAACGCCGCGCACAGCGCTGGTTTTACCGTACCGTTTACCACTGGAATAAAGCGGGTGATGACCAATCACAATGGTCCAGTCGGCGTTTTTATGCCGCTTCAGGGTTTGCTCAAACCACGCCAACTGGGCTTTGCTATCCTGGCGCTGGGTTTCCTGATATTTAGCTTCGTGCTGGTAATCGGGATTAAGCGGGCTGGTATCTAAAAACACCAGGTGCACCGAACCGCCTTCTTCCAGGCTAATGAGCTTATCAAAGTACTGCGCTGGCATATTCCAGCGGCGGCTGATAGCTGAGTAATCGATTTGTGCCTGCCAGTTACCGCGGTAGTCGTGATTGCCTAACACTACGTACCAGTCGATGAACAGGTGCGGGCCATGGTAAATATTCTCGTAAGAGGTCTGCCAGTAGGGGTCATTAACCGAAGCAATGCCGTTATCGTAAAAATTATCGCCGGTGGAAATGATCATGTCGGCATCAAACTGATACGCAGCTATATCCATCCACTTAGCAACGCTTCGCTGGGCGAAATGGCCATTGCGGCCCCAGTCGCCGACCACCAGAAACGTATAGTCATCACCGCTTTCGGTTAATGAAGACTGGATCTGATTGGTCTGGTAATAGTGCTCACCAAAAACGTCCTGCTGAGCAGACTGAGCCTGGGTCAGTGGCGCGCAAAGCAGCGTGGTTAGTGTAAGTAATTGTATGAGTTTCATTGAAAACCTTAAGATTCAGGCGGACAGCAGCCCGCCTTATTACCGATAGAGCTTAGAGCTGCCAGTTAAAGCCAATTTCGAAGGTACGGCCGTACTCTTCGTACTGGGCATTCTGACTACGACGGTCGAAGTAGTGATAGTAAGGCTCATCATTAATATTGATGGCGTTAAAGTACACCGTCAGATCCTGGTTGATATAGTATTTACCCATAAAATCAAACTGCTGGTGGGCATCTTCCATACGCAGCATGTCACCGTCGATTTCTTCCAGGTTTTTGCTCTTGTAGGTCATTGCCAGACGCAGACTCCAGTTGTTATCTTCGTATCCTACGGTCAGGTTACCAACGGTATCAGACTGATTCGGCAGACTGGTTTTATATTCTTCACCGTCCAGTAATGTGGTGGCATCAGAGGATGAAAAGGTGCCGTTAGCAGATAGTAGTAAGCCGCTATCAAAGGCTTTAACCCACGACAGTTCCAAACCAGTGAGATCGGCCGTTTCACCATTACGCGGCTGAATGACTTCATCAAAGCCTTCCCAGCCTTGCATACCTGCTACATCGGCAAAGATAACGAAGTTGTCAATTTGCTTATAGAATAAACCGGCAGACAGCACGCCAATCTGGCCAGGGTAATATTCAATCGACAGATCGAAGTTGTCTGACTCGTAAGGCAGTAATTGAGGGTTACCCACTTCGGCTTCACGTTCGGTAACGAACTCGCCATCGTCTTCTTCGGTTTTGCTTTCAATAATCTGGAAAGCGGCTGATTCTTCAAAGCCCGGGCGGGAAATGGTTTGGGTATAAGCACCACGAACGATCAGTTGTTCAGAGATGCTGTATTTAACGTTAATGCTGGGCAGGAAGTGATCATAGCTACGCGCTGACTGCCATGGCGTGTTAACCACTTCTTCCACGTCAAGTTGTTCATCTTCAATCAACTCAACACGCATACCGGCGGTATCAAAGTCGGTTTTTTCATAACGAACACCGGCCACAATATGTACATCGTTGATATCAAAGGTACCCATGAAATAGGCTGCGAAGATATCTTCGTTGGTTTCGTAGGATGCACCATTTGACTCCAGTTCAGAGTCCAGCTCTGACAGCTCCAGCGAACCACGGTTCTGATTGAAGTAGCTGCGCATCTCACCGCGGTTCAGGCCCGGGCCAAAATCACCCAGCCCCCAGTCTACGTCACTGGCAGCAAATTGCGTCGGATCCATATCATCGAAGTCGCCGTCGTAAATGTAGATGTTACTGTCGACAGTTTTAGTGCGGGTACGGTATTTTACACCGGCTTTAATTTCGCTGAGATAAGGGTCTTCGGCAAAGGTTTTGCTCAGGTTGGCTTTAATACTGTTTTCTGTATCCTTCGCGTAGTTATCCTCAAAGCTGATTTCGTCGATCTCGTAGTTATTGAAGTCATTCACCGAATCGGCGTAGCTAATGCTGGGGATCACGCGCTGCATATCACCCTCGATGCTGTCATCTTCGGTGATAAAGGTATAGTAAAGTGCATCCGGCTCATCTTCATCAGACTTGGCGTAACCCAACTGATAGTCGAAAGTCCACTCGCCACGCACGTGCTCACCGCCGGCAGCGATGGTCAGGATAGACTGTTGTTCATAACGATCTTTAGACTCACGCTCCACTTCAGAGTCTTCACCGTCAAACACAAAGGTATTACGCTGACGATACTCTTCATCAGAGAATTCGCTGTACAGGGTGCGCAGGAAGTAAGCGTTGTTAAAGTCAGGGCGGTAGTCAAGGTTAACCGCAGCCCCTAAGCGCTCACGGGTAATGGTGTAATGACGTTGTTCAATTTCGTCATCCGCGTTGGACTCAATATTGTCTGAACCAAAGTCTCGTTTGAAATAAGATAAGGCAGCCGCCACACCAAAAGTATCGTTCCATAAATTGGTGTAGGTACCGGAAAGTTTGGGGCTCATTTCATCGCGTAACTCGTTTTGGCTTAGCTGACCCGATAAACTGGCGGTCTGGCCTTTGCGGTCGAAAGCGCTTACCGATTTAACTTCTACCGAACCACCAATCGCGTCGCCGTCCATATCTGCAGTAACAGACTTGGAAACTTCCAGCGTCTGGATTAGTTCAGAGGGGATCACATCCAGAGCAACTGAGCGAACGCCGCCCTCCGGAGACGGGACGTTAAGGCCGTTGATGGTAACGTTATTGAGGTTAGGATCGATACCACGGATCCCTACAAAGCGGCCTTCACCCTGATCGCGTTCGATAGACAAACCCGGCAGGCGTTGCAATGATTCGGCAGCGTTTTGGTCCGGGAACTGACCAATGGCATCGGCTGAAACGATAGATTTAATATTGTCAGCCATACGCTGCTGATTGATGGCGCTGGCCTGACCGCCACGCTGACCACGGACCATCACTTCTTCAAGTGATTCATTAGCGCCTTCCAGAGTAATGACTGGCGTAATGTTTTCACCTTCGGTAAGAGTAATCTGGCGAGAAACTGGCTCCGCGCCCAGATAAGTCACGACCAGGGTGTAGTTACCGGCAGGCAGATTATTAAAACGAAAAGTGCCATCACGGCGGGAAAAGGTTTCCTGACCCAGCTCGGTAATTTCAATTTTTGCGCCGGCAAAAACGCGGTCCTGACTGCTGTTGGTCAACTGGCCAATTAAGCCGGCATTATCCGCTGCTACCGAAGCAAATGAGCAACAAACGGTACTGACAGCCAACGCCAGGCTGGAAATACGATTTTTCATGAGTGTTCTCTTAAGTTGTGTGTATGTGTTGGCGGCTACCGTAGAAAGCAAAAATGACAAATCGATGACGGCGTGGGGCGTAGTTGCCTGAAAAATAGCCGGAAACAGCCGAAAAAGCGCTTTTTTAAAACTCGGTGAGCCAAAATGACCCCCGTGCAACCCTTTGTTTATTAGTGAAAAAATGAACATAAAACGGAACAAAAGAGCAACTACATCACACCAGTGTCATATTCCTGAGCCAGAATGACCCCTACGATTATCGGCGTCTCAATTAACAATAGGCGCAGGTAAACACGTTTTTAGATGCGGAAAAGATGATGGATTTTAGTTTATTAACCCGTCACCGGGGCTTACTGGCATTTGTACTGCTGGTATTAGGGCTGGCAGTAACATTATGCGTTACCAATGGCCAGTTGAAAGATATCGCAGAAGTCGAGTGGCTGGATGTGGTGGGTGAAGGCAGCATTTGCCTGCTCACTTTGTGCTGGATAACCGCGGTGATGATCAGCCGTCCACCGGGCAGAGTCACAGTGCTGCTGGTGGCAGGCCTGTCCTTTTTTAACTTCTCAGCCATGCTCGATGTGTTCGATGAATTTACCTTTTACAGCGACGCGGCCCATTGGCTCAGTGTGGTGGAGTCTATTCCGGCGGCAATGGGCATGATTGTGATGAGTATAGCCTTGTACTGTTGGCATCAGGAACAACTAGCGCTCAACAAACAGCTGCAACGCCGCGAGATGTGGTATCGTGCCCACGATCAAATCGATGTTATCACTCAGCTTTATCGGGCCGACTACTGGCGTGCCAGAGCCATGGAGTTACAGGAGCAGGGCGTTAAGGCGGCTGTTGTGATACTGGATATTAACGATTTTTCGCAGTTTAATCTGCGCTATGGCCATGCCGAAGGGGATCGCTTCTTAAAAGAGATTTCGCAATTAATTGTGATGAACCTCAGGGCCGTCGATCTGGCTTGTCGTTACGCCGGTGACCGGTTTGTTATCCTGATGCCAGAAATTGCCGCCGATGAGGCCAGCGAGTTTGCCTGTCAGTTAGAGTGTAGCATTCGCAACGTGGCATTCAGAAGTGGCGGCCAGACCACAGCGATTTTTCACTCAGTGCGCAGTGTCAGTGCTCAGTTACAACAGCAGGTAACCCTGGCCGAAATGATGGCCGGCCTTAATCGTCAGTTAGATGAGACGTCCCGGCAGGCTGCCTGATGACACACAACGCTTTACTCACCCGCACCGATAAAGCCCTGCCTGCCAGACAGCTTGCCCAAAGTCTGGTGCAGGTTGCCCTGGCCCGTGGTGCTCCTGAGCAAAAGCTGTTACGTGGAACCGGAATATTCAGTGAAGACTTACTTACTGCAAAGCCTTTAAGCTGTAAACAGCTACAACGCCTGTGCGGCAACGCAATTCAACATTACAAAGGGTTCGATCTGGCCTTTCAGTTTGGCCATCACTTAGTGTCGGCTTTTGTTAACGATGCGTTGCCATACTTCACCCATGCTCGGAATTTTGACGAATGCCTGCGGGCACTGCCGTCTTTTCAGACCCGCCTTTATCCTTTTGTTTCTGCTTTTCGCTATGATGAGGGCGACGATATACTGTTGGTTTTGCAAGATGCCATGGGCAGTGGTAAACAGTTTCGTTTTATGGCCGAAGCCTATTGCGCGGCGCTGGTGGCGCTGGCTCGTCACTGCACCGGTAAACGGCTGGCGCTGCACTTTTCTTTTCCCTTCGCCCGCCCGCGGCAGATCCAGGAATACGAAGAAGGATTGGGCTTCAGACTGACTTTTGACCAGCCTTTCTTTACCATCAAAGTGGCTAGAGCAGAGCTGGCAACACCGTGTTTACAGCCCAACCGTATGTTTAAGCAGTTTGCCTTGCGTCGTTTTTGGGAGCAGCGGGAGTACCGCGTAACCTTGCTTGATGCCGTGCGCTATCACCTGCGCCGCAGCAGCAACGCTACCTTACCAGCTATAGCAGGTGAACTCGGCTTAAGCCCGGCGTCACTCAAACGCAAACTGGCGGATCACGACACCACATTTAGTTTGTTGCACGACGATATTCGTCGTCAGCAGGCCATCTACTACCTGCAGGTGCAAAAGCTCAATAACGAGCAGAGCGCGCTAAAAATGGCGTTTACGGATATCACTAACTTTCGCCGGGCAGTTAAGCGCTGGACCGGCCTTACCCCCAGTCAGCTGCGCGAAGCGTAAACAAAAAAGCCACCCCGAAGGATGGCCTGATTCTGCGCTTGGATTAATGGTATTACTGATAATCCGGCATCACTTCAAGGCGTGCTACGCCTGAATCGATAGCGGCCTGAGCAACGGCTCTGGCAATTCGGCTACACAGGCGCGGATCCATCGGTTTTGGAATAATGTAATCTTTACCAAAGGTCAGGCTGTCCACGTTACTGGCTTTTAATACCGATTCAGGTACCGGCTCTTTGGATACCGAACGCAGCGCTTCTACCGCAGCGACTTTCATTTCATCGTTAATGGCAGTAGCCCGAACATCCAGTGCACCACGGAAAATAAACGGGAAGCACAATACATTATTAACCTGATTAGGGTAGTCAGAGCGACCGGTAGCCATAATTAAATCAGAACGGGTAGCCAGAGCTACTTCAGGTTTAATTTCCGGATCCGGGTTAGAACAGGCAAATACCACCGGGTTAGGTGCCATCAGTTCCAGTGCTTCAGGCGGCAGTAAATCCGGGCCGGATACCCCAACAAAAATATCTGCGCCGTCCATTACGTCTTCCAGAGTACGTTTGTCGGTGTTGTTGGCAAACAGCATCTTGTGCGGCGTGAGATCGTCACGACGGGTATGGATAACCCCTTTACGATCGAGCATATAAATGCGCTCACGCTGGGCACCACATTTAATGAGTAATTCCATACAGGCAACGGCAGCGGCGCCGGCACCCATACAAACAATTGTAGCATCACCGATTTCTTTGCCCTGAATTTCCAGTGCGTTAAGCATACCGGCGGCTGTCACAATCGCGGTGCCGTGTTGGTCGTCATGGAAAACCGGGATCTTACAGCGCTTGATCAGCTCCTGCTCAATCTCAAAGCATTCCGGCGCCTTAATATCTTCCAGGTTAATGCCACCAAAGGTGTCGGCGATATTGGCTACCGTATTAATGAACTCTTCAGTGGTACGGTGTTTTACCTCGATATCGATCGAATCAAGGCCGGCGAAGCGTTTAAATAATAGCGCTTTACCTTCCATTACGGGCTTGGAGGCCAGTGGACCGAGGTTACCTAGGCCAAGGATTGCGGTACCGTTACTGATAACAGCAACCATATTGCCTTTACCGGTATAGGTATAAGCAGCGTTTGGATCCTCAGCTATTTCGCGGCAGGGTTCCGCTACGCCGGGGCTATAAGCCAGGGCGAGATCATCAACACTTTCTGCCGGTTTGGAGAGCTCTACGCGGATCTTGCCCGGCGTAGGTTTTGCGTGGTAGTCGAGGGCACGTTGGCGAAAATCTGACATTTTTGTAAGTCCTGTAATTTTTATCTTGTAAGCCAGTCGCTAGGTTATTGTTATTATGGGCGAACTGTATCACAGCGCATGTCATATGGCATGGTATCTATCAACTGAAAAAGTGATAGTACCTTTCAAACTTGTGAATGTTAACTAACATAACGCGAACAGGCTTTGAACGCCACGTTGCCGAACAAATAATCGTAATTTGTTTTACTTATGGAAATTGGCTTTACCATTACCCTAATCAATTAACATAATGATAAAAAACAGGCACAAAAAAAGCGCCGTAAAGGCGCTTTTTCTTCAAGATGGGGCTTATTTTTTGCCCAGTGCGCCAAAACGCTTCTTGAAGCGGTCAACACGACCACCGGTGTCAACGTTACGTTGCTTACCAGTGTAGAAAGGGTGACAAGCTGAACATACGTCCAGGTTGATGTCTTTGCCCAGTGTTGAACGAACTTTGATTTCATTACCGCAAGAACAGTTAGCAGTAATTTCTTCGTATTTAGGGTGGATATCTTGTTTCATGGGATTACCTCAAAATAAGGCCGCATCGCTAACCAACCCGAAGTTGGCCACCATACGTGACTAATTTTCACTACAGGCAACATACCGCCTGCTTTTTAGAGCGGCGCATATTAATGGATGCCGAATAATCAATCAAGTATTTTCGTGCAATACTTTGCTATCCGCATGTTAGGATAACCGCTAATTAAAATCAGCCTGATAATGTCTGTTGTTCAAAATTCACTATGCCAATCATTGATGTAGCCGTTCCGGTACCACTGCGACAAACCTTTAGTTACACCAGCGAGCAAAAGCTGCAGCCGGGTGTGCGGGTGAGCGTGCCCTTTGGTCGCCGCCAGTTAATTGGGGTAGTGACGGCAAGTTATGACGACCCGGTCGACGATACCGAGTCTGAGGTTAAACTAAAAGCGGTAACCGAAGTCCTTGATGAGCAACCGCTGTTTGATGCAACCCTACAGGCGTTAACCCAGTGGCTGGCCACTTATTATCATCATCCTATTGGTGAGGTCTGGGCGACGGTGATGCCCACGCGGTTACGCAAAGGCGGGGCGTTGAGTGACAGCGTTCCGGCATTAACGTTAACTGACGCCGGACAAGCCGAAGCGCAAACGCCTACTTTACGAGGCAAAAAGCAGCTCGAATGCATCGCGTTACTGGCGCAGGGGCCGCTGGCGACCGAAGAAATCAAAACTAAATTCTCAAATGTGGTGCTAAAGGCGCTGGAAGAGAAAGCCCTGACCACTCAAACCAGTATCCGCCTGACTGAAAAGCAGGACTGGGCGTCATTCAATCTACAGCAAACACCGCCTACCGCCTCTACCGAGCAGGGCGTAGCGATCGCTGCTATTAACCAGCAAGCCAGCCACTTTGTGCCATTTTTACTCGACGGTGTTACCGGCAGTGGTAAAACCGAAGTGTACTTGCAGGTGATTGAGCCGGTGCTTAAACAGGGCAGGCAGGTGCTGATTCTGGTGCCTGAAATAGGTCTGACACCGCAAACGGTGGGGCGCTTTGAACGTCGCTTTGGTATTAACGTTGGCGTGTTGCACTCACAAATGACAGATCTGGCCCGGGTAAAAGTCTGGCAACAGGCGCGACGCGGAGAGTTGGGGATTATCATTGGTACCCGCTCGGCTATTTTTACGCCGCTCAAACGACCAGGCATGATCATTGTGGATGAAGAGCATGATGAGTCATTTAAGCAGCAGGATGGCCTGCGTTACCACGCCCGCGACCTGGCGGTAAAACGCGCTCATACCGAAAACGTACCTTTGATTCTGGGCAGTGCCACGCCGTCGCTGGAAAGCCTGAATAATGCACTGAATAAGCGTTACACCCATTTAACCCTGAGTCAGCGCGCCGGCGGCGCCAGTCACACCCAGTTAAAGGTGCTCGACTCTCGCGATCAACCGCTGCACGCCGGCATTGCGCAGGGCCTGATAAGCATTATGCGCAGCCATCTGCAGCAAGGTAATCAGGTGTTAGTGTTTTTAAACCGTCGCGGCTTTGCTCCGGCTGTGCTGTGTCATCATTGTGGCCAAACGGTCGATTGCAAAAGCTGTGAGCGGCCTTTTACCTATCATAAGTCCCAGGGCCGGCTGCAGTGCCATCATTGTGGTGCGAGCCGGAGAATGCCCGAGCAGTGCAGTGAGTGTCACAGTCTCGACCTGCAAACCTCTGGCATTGGTACCGAGCAGCTCGAACAGGGGCTGGGGCAGTTATTCCCGGATATAAAGCAAGTCAGAATTGACAGCGATGCGGTAAAAGGCAAAGACAAGCTCATCACCCGTCTCGATGAAATCAATGCGCGCAAATATCAGTTGCTGGTGGGCACGCAAATTCTGTCGAAGGGGCATCATTTTCCGCATGTAACCTTAGTAGTGGTGCTCGACTGTGACGGGGCGTTATTCTCGGCCGACTTTCGTGCGGCGGAAAAGCTCGCGCAGTTGATTACCCAACTGGCAGGTCGTGCTGGGCGCGCCAGTAAACCGGGCGAGATGTGGCTGCAAACCGATAACCCCGGTCACCCACTGTTACAGGATCTTATTAATAACGGCTTTGCGCATTTTGCTTGTCAGGCATTACAGGAGCGTAAGCTGGGCGCTTTGCCGCCGTATAGCAGTCAGGCCATTTTCCGCGCCGAAGCCCGCGAGGCCGGACTCGCCGCCAACCTGTTACAGCAAATACGCGAATGTTATCGTCCCAGTGTAAATGCCGCCAAAGGGCAGTTCATCGGGCCGTTGCCGTGTTTGATTGAGAAGCGCCAGGGGCGTTTTCGCTACATGCTGGTTTTGCAGAGTCAGCAACGTGCAGCGCTACATAGCTGGCTAAAACATCACCTGCAGGAAGTAGAAGCATTGCCTCTGGCAAGCAAGGTACGCTGGAGCCTGGATATTGACCCGGTCGATCTGAGTTAAGTGTGGTTACTGGTAAACTTTCAGCGTTAACCACACTTTAAAGCAGCATTTTTGCTAAAGAGCAGGTACACTGCCTGCAGATAATAACAATCATCCACACAGGAAAATCGACACAGCATTATGTCTCAACGCGATTACGTTTCTCGTGGACGTGCGCCACAAAAGAAAAATACTAAGAAAACAAAAAGCAAAAACACCGCCAGACGAGGTCGCAACCAGCAGGAGCCACAGGTAACTGTACCCTGGGTAACGGTGGCCGTTGTGGTGGCTTTGTTACTGGGCTTTGCCTGGTTCTTGTGGTCAATTAAAGATAATGCCGATCCTGATACCGCTCAGCCGCTTACGGTAGAGCCTGCGCCTATCGAAGATGAACTACCCGAACTGCCAGAGGAAGAGTGGGAATACATTAAATCACTGCCGGGTTACGAGGTAGAAGTTGAAGTGGCCGAGCAGGAAAAATCCGACAAGCGTTACCTGATGCAGTGTGCCTCGTTCAGAACCCGCGCCCAGGCCGATGAAATGCGCGCTAAAATTGCGTTTCAGGGGCTGGAAGCGCAGATCCGGCATAGCGATGGCGCCAATGGCGAATGGTTCCGTGTGATCCTTGGCCCCTTTGACGCCAAGCGCGACGCTGAGCGTGCCAAACACGCACTACGCAAAGTGAATATCACCACCTGTCAGATTTGGTTCTGGAATTTGTAAATAATCGGAAGCCGGCAGTTGCCGGCTTTTTTAATGTTCGCTGCAAACGCCTGCGTATATTCATCTTTTAAGTCTTGAAAAATCGTCAGGCTCCCCCACCTACTACTCATTGTCAACGCACAGACCGCCCGGCGGAATGCTGTGCCAAACCACTACAGTGGAGTAAACGTGACTACAATAGTATCAGTCAGACGAGATAATCAGGTTGTCATGGCCGGTGATGGCCAGGTGTCATTGGGCAATACCGTAATGAAAGGCAATGCCCGTAAAGTACGCCGCCTGTATCAAAATAAAGTATTAGCCGGTTTTGCCGGTGGTACCGCCGATGCGTTTACCTTGTTTGAACGCTTTGAAGCCAAACTGGAACTGCACCAGGGTCACCTGACCAAAGCGGCAGTCGAGCTGGCCAAAGACTGGCGTACCGACCGCATGCTGCGGCGTCTGGAAGCCTTGCTGGCCGTCGCCGATGAAACCGCTTCGTTCATTATTACCGGTAACGGCGATGTGGTGCAGCCTGAGCAGGATTTAATTGCCATCGGTTCGGGTGGTAACTATGCCCAGGCCGCGGCTACAGCGTTATTGAATAATACGCAGTTAACGGCACACGAAATTGCCACCCAAAGTTTATCTATTGCCGGCGACATTTGTGTGTTCACCAACCATAATCAAACGGTTGAAGTACTCGATTACTAAATGAATTGTGTTGGCAGTGGCCTGAGCGCGGCTGCCATACTGACTACCGTCAGTTTTACATAAGGGTTAATTATGTCTGAAATGACACCAAGAGAAATTGTCCATGAACTGGACCGTCATATTATTGGTCAGCAAAGCGCTAAGCGCGCGGTTGCCATTGCACTGCGTAACCGCTGGCGCCGCATGCAGTTAAAGCCAGAACTGCGCCAGGAAGTCACCCCGAAAAACATTTTAATGATTGGTCCAACGGGTGTGGGTAAAACCGAAATTGCCCGTCGTTTGGCCAAGCTGGCGAATGCGCCGTTTATTAAGGTTGAGGCGACTAAATTTACCGAAGTAGGTTATGTGGGTAAGGAAGTCGAAACCATTATTCGCGACCTGGCTGACATTGCGGTAAAAATGACCAAAGAGCAGGAAATGGAAAAGGTGCGCTACCGCGCTGAGGAAGCCGCTGAAGAGCGGATTCTGGATATCCTCATTCCACCTGCCGAAAATGCCTGGGGTGAAAAAGAGCGTTCGGAAGACCGCGGTACCCGTCAGTCTTTCCGCAAAAAGCTGCGTGAAGGCACTTTGGATGACAAAGAAATCGAAATCGACGTTGCCCAGCAGCAAATTGGTGTAGAAATTATGGCCCCGCCGGGCATGGAAGAAATGACCAATCAACTGCAGGGAATGTTTGAGAACTTGTCTTCTTCGGGGTCGCAGAAGAAGAAAAAGAAAATGCGCATCAAAGATGCCATGAAAGTGCTGATTGAAGAAGAAGCCGCGCGCTTGGTAAACAAAGAAGATCTGAAGGAAAAAGCCCTCGAAGCAGTGGAGCAACACGGCATCGTATTTGTGGATGAAATCGATAAGATCTGTAAACGTGAAGGCGCCAACTCGGCCGACGTTTCCCGCGAAGGTGTGCAACGTGATTTACTGCCACTGGTAGAAGGTTCTACGGTGTCTACCAAGCACGGTATGATCAAAACCGATCATATACTGTTTGTGGCATCCGGTGCCTTCCAGATGAGCAAACCGTCGGATCTGATCCCTGAATTACAGGGCCGTCTGCCTATTCGTGTTGAACTCTCAGCGCTTAAAGTAGAAGACTTTAAACGTATTCTTACCGAGCCTAATGCATCGCTTACCGAGCAGTATATTGAGCTGATGAAAACCGAAGGCGTAACCGTTGAGTTTGCCGAAAGTGGTATTCAGCGTATTGCCGAAGCGGCCTGGCAGGTGAATGAGAAAACCGAAAATATCGGCGCCCGCCGACTGCACACGGTGCTGGAACGGTTGATGGAAGATATCTCTTACGATGCTTCTGAAAAACAGGGCGAAACCTACATCATTGATGCCGATTACGTGAATCAGCACCTTGAAACCTTAGTGGATAACGAAGACTTAAGCCGCTTTATCCTCTAAGTCCAAACCTACAAACCGGCCGGTACATCTGTACCGGCCAGGCTTTACTTGCCACATTCCCGCTTACACCGTAGGGATTTGCGTGTACAAGGTTCTGAAATACCTCCCCACTTAGGTCACATCTTGAAGTGACCAGTAGAAAGCAATATCGCCCACTTTCATTACATATTCGTCAGGTTGTTCAGCTAGCGTAAAATGGCTATTTATTGCGTGATAGGGTAAAATTACAACAGAATTGGAGGGTATATGAAAAATACTGTTTCAAAGACTGGCAACAGCCGAAAAGGTCGGTTTACCCCGAATATGAACAACTTCGAAGTAAGCCTGAGCTATGAAGGACTTACTTTAAAAAAAAAGTAATGATCGGCAGTCCATTGCTGATTTAAAACGGAAGTATGCGCGATAAGTACGGGGTATCACAGGACCGGTACTGTTACCCCGGTTCCGATGTTCTGATCAATCTTCTTGGTATTCGTGACGCAAAAATATTAGCGGAAGCAGAAGCCGAATTCACCGCAGAGCGCTTCAGAACCTACCAGGCGCCACGGCTCGCAATAACTGATTTCACACTGCATCACCTCCAACATCTCCATTATCATCTTTTCCAGGATATCTATGAATGGGCAGGTAGAATAAGAGATGTTGATATCTCAAAAGGCGAGACTCGATTTTGTACATGGTCACGCATTGAGCCAGAGGCAAATAAGCTATTCAGCACCATTCCAATCCTTGAGCTCATGGAAACGCAACAAGCATTAATATCCAAGGTTGCCGACTTATTTTGCGAGATAAACCTACTACACCCATTCAGAGAAGGTAACGGCCGGGTTCAGCGCTTCTTCTTCGAGGAATTGCTTTTTTCGTTGGGTTACGATGTTTCCTGGCCTCGGATATCTCAAAAACACTGGATAGATGCAAATATTGCAGGTGTTAATTTAGATTTATCACCGCTTGAAGCAATATTTGCCCAGGCAATATCAAACGACGATGATTGAGAATAGAAAATTATCGAGCTGATAAGAACTAATTCACTTGTTAGCTTAAGCCGCTTTATCCTGTAACTCCAAACATACAAACCGGCCGGTACGTCTGTACCGGCCAGGCTTTACTTGCCACATTCCCGCTTACACCGTAGGGATTTGCGTGTACAAGGTTCTGAAATAGCGGGCCATCAACGCTGCCCGGTTACGGATTTCCAGCTTGCGGTAGATATTAGCGCAATGAAATTTCACCGTTCGCTCACTGATAAACAATTGCGAGGCAATGGTTTTGTTCGGTAAGCCTTCGATAATTTTATGCGCCACCTGAAGTTCACGTTTAGACAACTGTTCCAAATGTTCAGGGCTTAATAACTCTTGATCAAACATGATGATCTCCTTGTTGAGTGGGGGTTGGTAAATCAGGCGTATAATTGATGGCTACTTCCGTCAGCTGGCCGCCTGCCAGGTGATACCGCTGATGGGCCATTTGAATGGTTTCGCGCCGATGGGCAATAACCACCCGGGTCATGGGTAATCGGGAAAGGTGCTGATTGATGAGCTTTTCACTGTTGGCATCAAGATGACTGCTGGCCTCATCGAGCAAAAGCAGAGCCGGACGCTGATACAACGCCCGGGCGAGAAACAGGCGTTGGCGCTGGCCGCCACTAAAATTGGTGCCACCTTCCTGGAGCAGCGTGTAATACTGCATTGGCAGTCTGGTGATGGTGTCGTGCAGATTGGCCAGTTGGCAGCACTCTATTAACCGCGGCATGTCGATGTGTTGCTGAAAGCCACTGACGTTGTCGATAACGGTGCCGGACAGACACACATCATCCTGCATTACAGCACTGATCCGCTGGGCTGGATCGCGACTGTTGAGCGGCTTATCGTCAATCAGGATCTGCCCCGAAGTGGCAGGAAGCAGGCCGGTCAGGCATTTAGCCAGGCTGGACTTGCCGCTGCCGCTCACACCGGTAATTACCACCATCCGGCCTGGTAACACTTCAAGATTTAATCCTTCGATAAGCGGTGGCTGGCCCTGATAGGCAAAGCCTAAATCCTCAATCGTCAGTTTGTGGGCCACAGGAATATGGGCTGGCGCACAGCCAGATGAAGGCGCCAGTGAGGCAAAGTCTACCGGCGTTTGCACAATGTCCGCCAGTCTGTCGAGATGTACGCGCAGTAAGCGCCACTGGAGTAATTGCTCGAGCAACCCGTTGATGGCTGAATTAAAGCGGTTCTTGTAGCTGGTAAATGCATACAGCATTCCAACCGTGAAGGCCTGCTCCATCACCAGTGTGGCAGCCAGATAAACCACCAGCAGGTTTTCAATACCAAACAACAGCAGGTGTACGATACTGAACCCCATTTCCCAGCGGCGTAAGCGAATATCACGGTTTAACGTATCGGTCAGTAAATGCTGCCAGCCATGTAACCGGAAGGATTCTAGTCTGAGCATTCTGATTGACTGAATGCCTCGCAGCGTTTCAATAAAGTGGCTGTTTTCCTTCGCGGCACAGGCAATTCTTTCTTGTTGTAAACGCTGCACCGGGCCAAGCAAAATTAATCGCAGGGCAAGAAATAACACCGCAATGCCTACTACAACCAACATGAGCTTGAGGCTGTACAATGCCATTAAAACCAGCGTGCACAGCATGATCAGCGTGTCTAAAATGAGCGCGACGATACCCTGACTGATAAAGCGTCTGACCTCCTGCAAGCTGCCAAAACGAGCCACCATGTCGCCGATATGGCGCTGGGAAAAGTAACTGAATGGCAGGCGGATCAAATGAGTAAAGACATTCACCGAGAGTTGCTGGGCAAGGTGCCCAGACATAGCAATGCCGGCAGTCTGGCGGGTAAGATTGGTGATTGCTTCCACCACAATTAGCAGAAAGAAGCCCATAAACAGCACATTGAGCAGCGAAGCATCGTTATTGACTATCACTGAGTCGATAACCAGTTGCATATAATAGGGCGACGCCAGCGCAAAACACTGCAGCAGCAAAGACAAAATAAACAATACCAACAAAGAGCGCTTGATTCCAACGATACGCTGCCATAACTGGCTAAGCTTTAATGGCTGGCGCAGGTTTTGTGGCGTAAAGTCACTGCCCGGCTGAAGCTCCAGGGCAATACCAGTAAAAGCATCACTGACCTGTTGCCAGCTAAGGCGGCGTTTGCCACATGCCGGATCCTGGATTTCAATGCCTTTGCTGGTCACTCTGGTTAACACAACAAAGTGTTGCATGTTCCAGTGCAAAATACAGGGCAGCTGCAGGTCGGCCATATCTTCTGGCTCCAGCTTTAAGGCCCGGCTGTTGAGATTCAGTGAGTGAGCAAAATCAATCAGCTGTTTAAGGTTAGCGCCCTGCTGGCTAAAGGCGCGTAAGCTGCGTAGCCTGGCCAGGTCTATATTGAGCCCGTGATAGCCCGCTACCATGGCGATACAGGCCAGTCCGCATTCGGCGTTCTCGGCTTGCAATATCTGCGGCGTGGAGCGGCGCCAGCCGAGCTGCAAGGGGAGCTTGAACAGCGTTGCGGTGCTCATAACACACCTCCATGCAATTCATAGAGTGGCTCGAATAACCATTGCAGCAGATTGCGTTCGCGAATGGCTATTTCAGCGGCAAAGGTCATACCGGCTCGCAGGGCAATACGTTGATTGAAATGTTCAATGCTGGTGGCTTGCAGAGTCGCCTTGGCCAGATACACCGGAGTGTTTATAGACAGTGGTTTTTGCGCGACTTCCTGGGGCAGTAGCAGGTGAGCGGATACCGAATCGATGGTGGCCTGATAGGTGCCAAACTGGGTATGCGGAAAGGCATCGTAGCGTAAACTGATGGATTGCCCCGGGGATATCTGCCCCGCCGCGGCAACCGGGATTAACAGTTGCGCAGAGACCTCAGCGTTAAATGGCATCAGCGAAAGCAGAGGTACATTACTTTGGGCGCGCTGGCCTGGCTTGGCATTGAGGTTGGTTACCCGGCCATCTGTCGACGCGGTAATAATGATTTCCTGCTGACTGTATTGCTGATCGAGACTTTTTTGCAGCTCGCTGATTTGGTTCTCTATATTCAGCAGTTGCAACTGATGTGAGTGCTCCGCTTCATTGCGGGCAAACTGGTTGTCTTCAATGGCCTGTAAAGTGGCAATCCATTCACGCTCAAGATTCTGACGCTGGTAGGTTTCGTCAATTCGCTGGGTTTTTAAGGTTTGTAATTGCTGGCGGCTGGAAAATCCCTGTTGGGCTAATTCGGTGAACGACTGAATTTGCTTATCCAGTAAGGCCATTTTGTCATCCAGTAACAGTCGCATGGCGGCGAGGCGTGAGCGATCCTCTGTGAGTCGTTGGGCCGCTTTAGTCAGGCGTTGCTGTTGGGTTGTGAAACCTTTTTGGGTAATCCTGTACTGGTTTTGCAGACGTTCAATCTGGGTGTCGAGCTCTTTAATAAGGGCGTCATTAATACTCTGGCCGTTATGTAAAATAGCGTCACGGCTCAGTCTGATCAGTGGTGTGCCTTTTTGTACCCGTGTGTTTTCGCTAACCAGCACTTCGCTGATTATCGCGCCGGATGCTGGCCCGTAAACCGGCGTAATCCCGCGAGCGGGTTCCAGCCAGCCTGTAACGGTTTGGGTATAAGTGTAGCGGCCTGCCAGTAGCCAGCTCATGACACCAATTAACCAGCTACACAGCAGCACGGTAATCATAAGCGTGGGCAGTCTGGGTTTGAGTAATATTGCTCCATCGATTTTTTGCTGCTGTGAAACGACGGCCTGTTGGCGAAATAATGTTTGGCTGTGCATGGCGTCCATTCCTGCTGTGGGTTGATGATTCAACCTTATGCCTGAAAGCTATGATTAACGGTGAAGGTCAGGCCCGGTGCGCTTTTGGAGGGGACGATCGCTGGCTTGTGTCTCAAAATGCAGGTTCATGTCTCATTTGTGTTAGGCTTTTGTGTTAGCCATGGAAACACTGGTCTGACAGTTGTTGTAGGTCAAAGGTGTGCTGACCGCGGCTTTCCTAATACGGATTGTTAATATATTGTGGTTAGCAAAGAAAGCTCTACACTTGATGTATGTTTTGCCAAGGAAGCCGTAGTTATGTTTATACCCAGTATTTTGCTCCGTCAGTTGTACACCCATGGGAGCCTGACGCAAACTGAAGATGGTTTGCAGTTTATGCTTAAAAACCGGCTCAAAGATGCCGTGCTCAAACAGGTAGACAGTATTTCCATTAACGGGGAGGTTATTGCACCTGAAAACGTCACGCTGCAGGTTGGTCCCGAGCAAATCATGTCGATGACTGAGCTGAACGAAAGCGGTGAAGTGCCTTTTGAGCTTAAGCAGGCCATTACGGTTTACCTAAATAAAACCCTGCCGGTGAGCCCGGAAAAACATACCATCGAGCTGGTGTTCAGGGCATCACCTTTCGGCAAACTTAAATTCAGTGTGGAAGATAACGTGTCGGCGCCCAATCTCGCCGAAGGGCATATTCCCCGCGATCCCCACGATGATTACTCACCGGGGATTATTGAAAAACGCCAGAAGTTCTTTGAAAACTTCTCAGGAGCCAATATTCACCATGTTGGCCAGTACTCTATTGACCCCAATACCCTGCGTGGCAACGTGGAGCATTTCATTGGCGTGGCGCAGGTGCCTATTGGTGTTGCCGGGCCTGTAACCATCGATGGCGAGTATGCCAAGGGCGACTTTCTGATCCCAATGGCGACTACCGAAGGCACGCTGGTCGCATCTTATAATCGCGGTATGAAACTGCTTAATATGAGTGGCGGGATTAAATCTACTGTGGTGGATGATGCCATGCAGCGCGCTCCGGTGTTTGTGTTTTCCGATGCTCGCGGCGCGCGGGATTTCGTTGCCTGGGTAAACGAGAATATCGATAAAATCCGCGAGGAAGCAGAAGCCACTTCATCCATTGCCAAACTCACTTATATTGATAGTTTCCTGTCTACCAAGTTTGCCTTTTTGCGCTTCAATTACCGAACCGGCGATGCAGCCGGGCAGAACATGGTGGGGCGCGCTACGTTTGCCGCCTGCGGCTGGATCCTCGATCATTATGAAGGCATTGAAAACTTTTATCTGGAGTCCAACTTCGCTACCGATAAAAAAGCTTCACAAATTAATATTATGCGTACCCGGGGTAAACGGGTGATTGCCGAAGCGACCATCAAGCGCGAGCATTTGCTGTCGGTTATGCGGGTGGATCCTAAACAAATTGATTATCACGGCCGGGTAGCGGGCGTTGGTTCGTTTTTATCCGGCGTGAATAATACCGGCTTGCACTCGCCTAATGGCATTACTGCTATGTTTATTGCTACCGGGCAGGACGTGGCCAACGTGTCGGAGTCCTCTGCTGGTATTATGTATTCTGAGCTTACCGAGGAAGGCGATTTATATATTTCCCTGACTATTCCTTCGCTGATTGTGGCTACCTATGGTGGTGGCACCGGCATTGGTACCCAGCGCGAGTGTCTGGAGTTACTGGGCTGTTATGGCCGGGATAAAGTGTATAAGTTTGCCGAAATTGTCGGCGCGGTGGCCCTGGCAGGTGAAATTTCACTGGCCTCGGCGATCTCCAGTTCCGACTGGGTATCTTCCCACGAGCAGTATGGCCGTAACCGGTAATTTGTCTGGTGCTGATCAGGAGGGCTCGCCCTCCTGGTTGGCCTTATTTCCCCGCTAAAACGATCCGAACACCCCGTCTTCGGCGTTAAAAAGGTAACTAAACTCAATGGTTATCACGATGAATAACAATAAGGCTCGTAGGTCTTTCCCTTACCACATAGTGCTGGTGATTTTATTTTGTGCCTGGCTAGCCGGCTGTGCCAGCAATAAACCACAAATCAAAATGCGCGAAGAAACGAACTTCGCCGCGCTGAAAACCTTTTATGTTCAGCCACCGCTTAACTCAGTTAACCCCACTCTTGAGCAGCATATGGCATCGACCATCACTACCGTGTTGCAAGGCAAGGGGCTGACCGCCGCAGGCGATGAAGATGCCGATATTAAAGTCGGCTTTTTCCCTTCCAGTCGGGTGGAAGAGGGGGGCTCGTCGGTCAGTATCGGGCTTGGCACCGGTATATTTGGCCGCTCTGGTGGTATTTCACTGGGAAGCATTTTTAGTGTACCGGTGGGCGAGCAGGTTACCGAATACCAGAATCTGCAAATTGAGGTAATACAAGACGGTGAGTTTATCTACAGCGCTGCAGGCAGTGCAGAGTTAGAGGCCAGCGACAGCATTACCGTGCAACAGGCGTTAACCGAATTGGTTGAAGCTCTGCTAGAGCCTTTTCCTGCTAACCGCGCAAACTAGCTGCGAAATGTCATCATCGCGCGACCAATGGGGTTGTGAAACTGTGTTTAGTCCCTAGTTTTATACATCAATTCAAAATCAGATGAGGGCATCGTATGTCTCGCCACTTTGAACAAGCCGAAGGCTTGTGTGAACCAAAAGACCCGGCCACCGACGGCTTTGTATTTAACCAGACTATGTTACGGATAGCCGATCCGGTGCGTTCGCTGGATTTTTATACCCGTGTGATGGGCATGACCCTGCTGCGCAAGCTCGACTTCCCGGAAATGAAGTTTAGTTTATATTTTCTCACTACCGGCGAGGACTTTTCGGATATCAGCGACGACGAAGGTAAGCGTACGGCACAAACTTTTGGCCGTACGGCCATGCTGGAGCTCACCCACAATTGGGACGACAGCGCCGAAACTACCAGTTACCACAACGGTAACAGTGATCCCCGCGGCTTTGGTCATATTGGTTTTCATGTACCGGATCTGCAAGGGGCGTGTAAGCGCTTTGAAGAGCTGGGCGTCGAATTTCAGAAACGCCTGGAAGATGGCAGCATGAACTACCTGGCGTTTATAAAGGATCCCGACGGCTACTGGATAGAAATCTTTGATGCCAACGGGATGGCCAGTTAAGTTAGCTTGGTCACATTAAAGCGTTAAGTGGAAAAAGCCGGAACATTTGTTCCGGCTTTTGCGTTTAGTGGTTGGTATGCTTCCAGTGATACTGGTGCGCCTTGGCCTCCACTTCTGTCGCCGTTTGCTGCGGCATAAAGGCTTTGTTGTTACCTTCAAAGAAGAACGGCTGGCGTTTTTGCTTACTACCCATTTCGTTCATAGTGGCAACGTCATACACGCGGCCGTTAATCACGGTGTAGGTGACATATTCACTGCGGCGGATGTCGTTAAGTACGTCGCCGTCGGTGATCATCAGGTCGGCCAGTTTACCCGGCTCAATGCTGCCGAGATCCTTGCCCATACCCAGGTGCGTTGCACCATCAATGGTGGCTCCTCGCAGAGCCTCCCACGGCGTAAAGCCGCCCTGATTCATCAGCCACATTTCCCAGTGAGCGGCTAACCCTTCACGCTGACCGTGCGCACCAATGTGTACACTTACGCCATTATCGCGCAGCTCTTTAGCGTATTCAGCCACATTTACATGGTTGTACTGATCATCCGGCGCGGTAGGGCGGCGAATGGCACGGGCATCCAGCCTGGTAGAAGGCACATAACGCAGCAGACGTTCGTTCTTCCACACTTCGGTGCGATCGTACCAGTATTCTTCACCCATCAGGCCACCGTAAGACACCACAAAGGTTGGCGTGTAACCAAAATCAGTGGCTTTCCATAACTGGGTGAGGTCGTCGTAGCCACGGGCAATGGGCAGTGAATGCTCCAGGCCGGTATGGCCGTCAACCAGCATTGTCAGGTTTTGCTGGAACTTACCACCGCCTTCCGGCACCACCATCATTTGTTGATTATTGGCGGCCCACAACACTTGCTGACGTTGATCCCGGCGTGGCTGGTTATAGCTTTTCACCGAGATAGCACCGCTGTCTTTCAGGCGCTGAACATGGAAGTACGCATCGTCGTAGTTGTTAATTTGTGCCTTATAGCCGATACCTTCCGCGCCATACAAAATAGTACCGGTAGAGTAGATGCGCGGTGCAACGCGTTCGCCTGCACGTTGAAGCTCCGATGCGGCAAAGATCTCAGTGGTATCGTTAGATGGATCGTGAATGGTGGTCACGCCGAATGACAGATTGGAATACTGCATCCAGTTTTGCTGCGGAATGATCTCACTGCGGCCTTGTCCGCCATGGGCGTGGGTATCCACTAAGCCGGGCAGAACGGTTTTACCTGAGGCATCAATCAGCATAGCGTCGCCGGGGATATCCACTTCGCCGCGCTTACCTACCGCGGCAATGCGATTATCCAGGATCAGTACTACACCATCTTCGATAACTTCCCGGGTATTGTCGGCATCGCGCATGGTGACTACCGTACCACCTACCAGCGCCTTGTAACCGCTGGGCTTGTCGCTGGTGGCAGTAAAGCTCAATTCCAGGCCTTCAGAAAGCGGATCTGGCAATTCATCGGCCGATTTACCGCCTGCAAAGGCAAATGCGTCTTCCAGCTTACGTTCGAAATAATAGGGGCCATGGAACCAGCCCACACTGCTGCTGTCTGGTGCCCAGGTGAGGTACTCACCAGCGCGATCAGATAGTTGAGTAACCGGCAGAGAAGACATATTCGGGCCAATAGTGACTTTCTTACCATTGTCTACGTATGGCGTAACGTAGGTATTAAACTGATGCACAAAGGCAACCCATTTACGATCCGGAGACAGGCGATATTCGGCTACCTTATCGGCGCCGTATAAGTGCACCCGGTGGTCGTCGCCATGCAGGTTTACACTGGCTAGTTGGGTAGCGCCATAAGGAGAATCGTAATTGCGTTCGGTAAAGAACAAGCGCTCATTGTCGCCAGCGAAGTGGGGCTGAGTGCCCGAGCTGCTGACCTTTTTAGGCTCGCCTTTATCCAGGTCCATCACGTACAAGCCCGGCTCTACCGAATACTTGGGATCAAGCAGGTAGCCGCCGGTAAATTTACGGTAGGTGACTAACTCGCCATCGGGTGAAAACGACGGCTCTACATAGTGCCCGGGCTCAGGGGTTATGACTTTACCCTTACCACCACGGGCGGAGACGATGCGTACATCACCTAACTTCTGGTCGTTCCAGGTGGTGTAGATAATGCGCTTACCGTCGGCAGAATAGCGTGGGTAGTATTCATCATGCTCATCCTGACGGGTAAGGCGTCTGGCTTTGCCGCTTTTTAAATCTTTGACATATAGTTTGCCCAACGCCTGAAACAGCACCGATTTGCCGTCGGGCGATTTCTGCGACCAGCGGATCATTTTTACGTTAAAGGTATCCGGCGCTACGTCTACATCAAAACGCAATGCATCGGCATATTGCAGCTTGGCTTCAACGGCGATATCGATGGTGTCTACCGACTGGTCTTTTATATTGAGCTTATGAAACTTTCCGCCAGCCCAGTACACAATCGCTTTGCTGTCTGGTGTCCAGTCGAAATAGGCATAGTAACCTTCTACGCCAAAGCCTTCCTGCATGTCGCGCTCCATGTCGCGAGTTAGCAGGGTCTCTTCACCGGTGGCAAGGTCTTTAATAAACAGCGCGGTGTCGTACTTCACCCGACGCAGAAAAGCGATGTACTTACCGTCTGGTGAAGGGGTTGGTACCACGGCGCCGCCAGTGCCGGAGATAACACGGTCTTCTTCACCGGTTGTGCGATCAAAGCGGGTAATGGCAAAAATGCCTTCCAGCGGATCGCGGTTATAATCGAAGCGGTAACCGCCAGAGGTACTCTGGGTATAGTAAATATAGTTGCCATCGTGAGAGAACACCGGATCGGTAATGTTGTTTTGCTCACGTTTACCGGATACCCGCTCTTTAATTGGCAGACCGCTACCGCCGGAATGGTGATAAATCCAGATTTCGCCGGCCGGGATACTGCGGGTAGAGGTAATGCCTTTGGTCACTACAATATATTCGCCATCCGGGCTCCATTTAGGCGAGTGGATAGTGTTATTTTTTTCTTTGGTTACCTGACGCAGGTTGCCACCGTTGGCATCCATTACCCACACGTTCGACACGCCGCCGCGATCTGAGATAAATGCAATCTTGCTGCCATCGGGCGAAATGGCCGGGTGAATATTCCAGGCGAAATCCTGGGTTAACGGTGTAGCGTTGCCGCCGTCGAGGTCAGCTTTATAAATGTCGCCAAGCATGTCGAACAGGAAGTACTCGCCATCAGGTGCTACGTCCAGGCTCGACCAGGTAGTTTCGGTGGTGTTAATGGTGACATCGTGCAAAGGATAGGGCGGGTTAGTCACTTCCCACTTTTCCTCTGTATCACCTTCTTGTGCTGCCAGCGGAGCGCTGAGCAGACAAAATGAGGTCAATACCGAAGCACTTAATAAGGTTAATTTTTGCTTAGGAGTGTGCAGGTTTGTCGTTAGCTTCATTGTTATTCTCTACGTCTTTTTTGTTGTCATGGCGGGGACTGAGCCCGCAGCAAAAGCAATCTTCCCTGGATTGTTAACGGTCAGTATAAAGTATGTTTAGTTTGAGGTGTTGCAGTTCATCGGATTAGTTTGCGGCATACACCGCAGAGCTTATTGCGGGTCGGGGAATTGGCAGCGAATGGCGGCGAAAGTGGTAAAGTTAGCCAGTAACAAATCAACCAGTCTGGGATCAAATTTTTTGCCACGTTGCGCAGTGAAGTATTCACGAATTTGCGTTTCAGACCAGGAGCTTTTGTAGCAACGTAAAGCACATTTTCCATGCCCCGGCGGGTAGTAAAATAACTCACAAAGTAATCGTTGCCCTGAATATTACTGTGCTGGTTTAACGCCTCTTCGATGCGGGTTTGCACCTTCGCGGGGATGGTTGATAAAGACTTGCCCTGTAAGTTTGTGGCCAGAATTTTGTACTGGTTGCTGCTTTTAACGTCGCGGGTAATCGCGCAGCAAATAATATCGGACGTCTCGATAGCCAGCAGTACGGATATTTGATTTAAGATAGCAGAGGCAAATTGTGGGAGGGTGTCGCACTCGATAAATTCGGTGGTGGCGCTGATAATTTTTTCCAGCCCTTGTCGGTGCCGCTCAATCAGGCGAATGTCCCGGTAAGCCCGCAGCGCAGCATACATACTGGTTTTCAGGCGCATGGCGGTAAGTTCGGTTTTGTTTTTGTAATCGTTGATGTCGTAATCGCGGATCACCCTTTCTTCCGGTGCCTCGCCGGGTTGACCAGTACGCAGGATAAGCCTGATCACATGGTTATTCCGTGTTTCACGCACCCAGCGCACCAGCTCAAGACCAGCCTGGGAGGTTTCCATTACCACGTCTATAATGGCAACCGCAATCGTGTTATGGGTATCAGCAACTAAAATGTCGCGGGCTTCAGCGGCACTGCTGGCGGTAATGATATTCAGTGGCCGTTGTTCAAAAACAAAATCACCCAGCACCATACGGGTAACAGCGTGGATTTCCGGCTCATCATCAACAACCAGCACCGTCCAGGCCGCTAATAGCTCTTCTTCGAGATCGGTTTCGTCATCGTTGGTAAAAAGTAATTCGTCACCGAGCATTATGCGGTTACCTCGTTGCCACTGTGACAACCACTTAACGATTTAAGGGGTTGTAGCATAACTATAGTACGAGGTTGATGAATCCGCATGTTTGATGGAGTTCAGTCAAAATGTTAGGTTAATGAGACCGGCATTAAAGATAATGGATTAATGGATTTACAAACTTGCACAAAAGCCGGCCTACTCTCGGCTATCATGGTTTCCTTTTCAGCGTATCCGCTGCATACCCAAGTCAATTCCATGGGGGAGGAAAGAGGAGTGGTGTGTGCCACAAACCTTGGTAGTGATTTTACTGCCTGCCCGCAAGATTTTACCCATCACGCGCTGTCAATGAGTTCTCTGCACTCTGCAACAAGTGAATGCGAATCATCTGCTCAACAGTGTATTAATGATGTAAGTGTGCAAGTTAAACAGGACTATTACACTTTCTTTGATGTCGATAATAAACAAACAGTAAAGTACGAAATTACCATACACCCAAATGTTTATGACCCTATGGGTAAACTTGTTAAAGCTGGTGATAAAACAGCCGTCGAAATACAGCCCACCAATTACGAAGTTGAAGCCACTGAAATACTTGCCGAAATCGCAGCTCTCAAACAGTCGATAGCTAAAAAGTTTACGCTGGAAATAGACGAGGACGGAAACGTTACTGAGGCAACGGGGCATAGTGTTTCAAAGCGAAAGGAGAAAGTCGCTGAGCTTTGCTTAACCGCACTTGACTATACCAGTGTAGACGTCAATTGTGCCGGGGCCATAAATACAGCCATTGATAACGCTGTTGCCTCTGAAGCGGGTTTTCACGCATTGATGTCAGCAGAGAACAAATCTGAAGGTATTGTTAAAGTAACTAGTCCTTTAAATAGTGATTTCTCCACTCTGAATAACCGCTCGTCGTTCAGACTTATAAGTGAATTTGTCGATGGATCTGAGCTAGTGCTTAATGTCCGCGTAACGGGAGAGGTGGTTGAAATCGTAGTCAACAGAGACGCGTCTATAACGAGTGAGGGCAAAACGTTTACTCACGCTGAAGATTACGGTACATCGTCTCAGCGGAGTTTCAGGGAAGCTCAACGGGTTGCATCTTCTCAACAAATACCTAAAAGATGCGAGCAGCCGACATTTGATAGCACAGACTGGGTCGTTGAGGAAGTGATCACTAAAAACTATCCGAACGGACGAACCGAAGTGACTAATATTTATCGGCAGGAGGATATTTACCTAACTTATCTGCAGTGTTAGTGCTGTTTGCCCGATATGTGAACTCTCACCAAAGGTGACGTAACGTGTTGATTCAGATAGCGTGTAATCAACAATTAGCAATAAAAAAGCTGACCAACAGAACTGAAGGTCAGCTTTATTCATTTTATGAGTGAGTAAACGTGACGTTTTACTCCCCGTGCGTTGCATTACATCGTTACGTATTCTTCGGCGCTGGTGGGGTGAATAGCAATACAGGCGTCAAAGTCAGCTTTGGTTGCGCCCATTTTAATTGCCACGCCAAAGCCTTGCAGGATTTCATCCATGGCGTAACCAATGCCATGTAAACCCACTACCTTCTGGTCTTCGCCGGCACAGATAAGCTTCATACTGGTAAGCTGGCGATGATGGGTGACAGCGGTATACATAGCCGCAAAGTTAGAGCGGTAAATGGTCAGGTTATCTTTACCAAACTTGGCTTCTGCCTCGCTTTCAGTCATACCAATGGTACCAATTGGCGGGTGGCTGAAGACCACGGTAGGCACCAGATCATAGTCGAGGTGGGCGTTGGTCTGGCCGTTAAACAGGCGCTCGCTTAACATCCGTCCGGCTTTAACCGCTACCGGGGTTAATTCAGGCTGGCCGGTAATATCGCCCACTGCGTAAATACCCTCAACGTTGGTATTCTGGAACTTATCGACCACTATCTGCCCGTTGTGGCGCATTTCAACGTCGGTGTTATCCAGGCCAATCGTTGCGGTATTTGGCTTGCGGCCGGTGGCCCAGATCAGGCAGTCAACGGTAAGCGTGTTGCCATCGGTTAACGCCAGTTCCAGATCGCCGTTGTCCAGTTTAGTAACTTGTTTGATTTCCGTTTTTTCGTGGATATCAATGCCTTCTTCGAGCATCAGGGTCTTAAGCGTTTCCTGCAACATGGCATCAAAACCGCGTAATGGCAGTTCCTGACGTAGGATAGAGTGGGTTTCACTGCCAAGCGCATGCAGCACGCCAGCCAGTTCCACACCTATATAACCACCGCCTACTACGGCAACACGTCTTGGCTGCTCGTCGAGCTCAAAGAAACCATCTGAATCGATACCGTACTCTGCGCCGGGGATATCCGGGCGGAAAGGCTTACCGCCTGTCGCGATCAGAATATGCGGGGCAGTGTACTGTTCACCGTCGACTTCCACGGTAGTGTTGTTAACGAATTTTGCATAACCTTTGAGCAGGGTTACCTGATTGTTGCCCAGCACCCGGTCGTAAGAGGCATGAATGCGAGATATGTACGCCTGACGGTTCTTAACCAGCGTAGACCAGTCAAATTTATTTACTGTTACATCAAAGCCGTAATCCGGACCGTACTTATGAATGGCTTCTGCTACCTGAGCGCCGTACCACATAGCTTTTTTAGGCACACAGCCCACATTTACACAGGTACCGCCCACCGCTTTTGCTTCAATAAGCAGGACTTTCTTGCCATGTTTTGCTGCCCGGTTGGCCGAGGCAATACCGCCACTGCCGCCGCCAATACAAATATAGTCAAACTCTTGCATTGCAAATTCTCTCGTAATTGTAGTGCTGCTATTGTGCATGATTTCGTATAGCCGGACAAACTTACTCTGTGCATAACAGGCTGCGATTCAGTCGGCCATGGTTACCTTAAAGACCCGTAATCGGATTATTTACTTTCAGCAGGGCTCGTGCTCTGAAGAATTTACAGGCGCATGCATTATTTACCTTTATCAGCGCATGGCAATGAGGCCCTTAAAATATGGCTGCAGCCTTTGAAAGCCAGCTATGGCGGGGGTTAAGGCGTATGGTGACAATCCGGCACAGGCTATGCAATCTCTTAATCGTACGAATTTAAAAGGTTGATATCTTGTCAGCCTTTACGACTTTTAACGAGCAGGAGGAATTATGAGCAACGTAAAAATTGCAGAATTTACCGCCCCGGGCATTAAAGACAATGCAGCAAAAGATGCTATCTCTGTGCTTGATGACCGTATGGTCGCCTTAATTGATTTACAGCTTACGCTGAAGCACATTCACTGGAATGTGGTAGGTCCGAACTTTATTGGTGTGCACGAAATGCTTGACCCACAGGTGGAAGCAGTGCGTGAAATGACCGACACCATAGCCGAGCGTATTGCCACCCTTGGCGGTGTTCCGGTAGGTACGCCAAAATCGATTGTAGAGCGTCGTCGCTGGGACGATTATTCAGTAGGTAAAGGCCTGGTAACAGACCATCTGACTGCGCTGGATAAAGTGTACAACGGTGTTAATGAAGACCATCGTAAAGCCATTGAGACCCTGAGTGAACTCGACCCGGTATCTGAAGATATGGTCACCGGTCAGTTAGCCCAGCTCGAGCAGTTCCAGTGGTTTGTCCGCGCGCATATTGAATCAGCGAGCGGTGAACTTAAAAGCTAACAGTAGCTTGTAACATTTCTTTCTTCATGTGTGTAACTTCCCATTTTGCCCGCAGCCTCCCGGCCGCGGGCTTTTTTTTGCATGGTTACCTGGTTAAGTATAAAGTGTAGCAATGTATAGTGTTATGTAGCATTTTAGGTGAGGGCGATGGGTATCGTAAAAATCTCTGATCAATTGCACGAAGAGGTGCGCAAGAACAGCGTGGTGATGGAGCGCTCAATTAATTCTCAGGCTGAGTTCTGGATGAAAATAGGCCGGTTAGCAGAACAAAACCCTTCGCTTACTTACGAGCAAATTCTGGAGCAGGAAATGCGCCAGCAGAAAGTGAATAAGGTCCGGCTGGTTAATGAGTAAAGTGATAATTAAAACGCCACAGGAAGTGGCATTAATGCGCGAGGCCGGTCAGTTGCTGGCGCGTGTGTTTGGTGCTTTGGATGAATTTGTTGCCGCCGGTGTAACCACCATGGTGATCAACGAATTTGTGGAGCACTATATTGTTGAAACCTTAAAGAGTCGCCCTGCCAGCAAAGGGCAGTATGGCTATGAATATGCATTAAATGCGTCGCTGAACGAGGTAATTTGCCACGGCGTGCCGTCGGCGGCTAAAGCCCTGCGCAAAGGGGATATTGTAAATCTGGACATTACCCTTGAGAAAAATGGCTACATTGCCGATAGCAGCAAAATGTACTGTATTGGTGAAGTTTCACCGCTGGCCCACCGGCTGGTAAAAGTCACCTACGAAGCCATGTGGAAAGGCATCGAATCGGTTAAGCCCGGAGCCCGTATTGGCGATATCGGTGACGCCGTACAGCGGCATGCCGAGCAACATGGTTACAGCGTGGTCAGGGAGTATTGCGGTCATGGCATCGGCCGCGAAATGCATGAAGAACCCCAAATATTGCATGTGGGAACACCGGGTACCGGACTGGTTTTGCGCGAGGGCATGGTGTTTACCATCGAACCCATGATTAATCAGGGCACCCATAAAACCAAACTGAAAAAAGATGGTTGGACAGTGATTACCCGCGACCGGAAGTTATCTGCACAATGGGAACATACCATTGCCGTTACCGCCGATGGCTACGAAGTGTTAACGCTGCGCCCGGAAGAACCATTACCGGCAACCTCAAACTAAGCAATGCGACAGCGCTAGTAAGACTGTCGCTATGCATGACGAACAAAAACCGCTAGAAAATCCTGCTTAGATAGTTTGTTTCTTCGCTATTTTCATTTTCAATCACAATCTCAAATTGACGCTTGTGCTCACGCTCGTATTGTTTCAGCTTAGCGATGGTCGCCTCTGAAAACACATGGCCGGCGGGTAACAGCAGAATATGATTATCATTGTACAGGTTGTTGCCCAGTACCATACCGGCACTCAGCTCTTCACTGGTTAGGTGATTCTCGATAAAGCTGGGCTTATCGATGTCATGGTCGATAAGCAGTAAATCAAGAATTTCGCCATCGTAGCGGGTGTTGCGGTGTTTTTTAAGCTCTGCTTTGGCATCTCTTGGCTCCATACGCTGTGAGTTCAAACGGCCGCTAACCAGACGCCAGTAGTCGCGGGCGATGGCATGAATGCGCGCGCCCAGCGGAATTTCCCTGGCCACTTTGTGGTATAAACCGCTGCCGTTGTAGTGCTCAAACTGAAACTCAATGATTTCACTGATAGGCTGCATATGTTCGGCCGGTGCCAGAATCATCTTCGCCAGATGAGTCTGCGACAGGTAATCTTTTTGCTGCTGATAAGTCAGTTTGGCAAACGGCGGGCGGAAGTTTTCCGGTTGTAAGCCTAATAAGCCCAGTTCGCCAATCAGGCTCGCGTAACTATAGAGTTTTCTTTCATCCGGGCTGCAGCCAAGTTTTGCGGCAAGCTTTTTAGTGAGTTCGCTTACTTCAATGGCAAATTTGCCGTCGATATCCGGATTAATGGAAATCACATTAAACAACACCTGCTCCAGAGCGCGGTTACGGGTTTCAATGCGGTTAAGCGCCGCTTTGATTTGCCGCGTGCGCTTCAGCACGGTTTTTTCTAAATCGTTGTTAACCTCTTTTAACTTGGCATTTTGCAGGCGGGTCAGCTTTTGCAGGCGGGCGTTCTCGTCTTTGAGCCTGACGCGCTCGAGACCTTCTTCGATAGTATTAATCAGTTCCTGGTTGTCCCAGGGTTTTTGCAGATAACGATGAATACGACCCTGATTAACGGCTTTAATAGTGGCGTCGATATCCGCAAACCCGGTTAGCACCACCCGGAACGTATCCGGGTATTTTGCAGCGACTTTTTCGAGCAGTTCTGCGCCGGTCATGTGCGGCATCTTCATATCCGAAATCACCACATGAATGGTTTTCTGCGCCATAATCGCCAGGGCTTCTTCACCGCTCTCTGCCAGGGTCAAATCGATTTTCAATGAAAACAGCGCTCGCTTGATGGAGCGTAAAATATTTTGTTCATCATCAACACAAAGTACTGAGTATCTTGACGTTGCAGCTTCGGTGTTCGGCATAGTAGTTCCTCGATGATCCTGACCGCTAATGTTGCGCTACGGTATGCTGGTGGTCATCCAGACCGTTTACAGGTAAGGCTAGTTCAAAGATACTCCCTTCTCCTGGCGTACTGGAGACCTGAATCTGGCCGCCATGCTCCTGAATAATCCCATAGGTAATAGACAAGCCCAGCCCGGTGCCTTGCCCTTCAGGTTTAGTGGTAAAAAACGGATTAAACAGCTTGTCGAGATTTTCCTGACTAATCCCACAGCCGGTGTCCTGGATACGGACTTTCACAAAATCGCCTTCCTGCTTTGTTGAGATACTGATTACGCCCTGCTTACCGGTGGCTTCGATTGCCTGGCCGGCATTGATAAGCAGGTTAGTAAAGACCTGAGTTAACTTGCCCAAATTAAAGTACACCTTGGGCAAATCCGCGAATTGCTTTTCTACCTTGCAGATATACTTGAGCTTGTTATTCACCATCGTTAGCGTGGTATTGAGGCAATGATTCAGGTCGTACCGTCGTGACTCCTCTGAGTCGATTCGGGAAAATATTTTCAGGTCCTTAACGATCTCACTGACTCGCTGTAACCCCTCTGCTGACTCTTCGATCAGGGGCCCCACATCTTCGCCGATAAAGTCCAGATCATGCTGCGCATAAAATGCCTGAAGTTCATTCACCCGGGCTTTTAATGCCTTGATGGATTCATCGCTGTGAAGCTTCTTCGCCATATCCAGCAAAATTTGGAACAGTGATAAATAATCTTTTAATGTGCTTAAGTTACTGCTGACAAAGCCTATGGGATTATTGATTTCATGAGCTACACCAGCGGCTAACTGACCCACTGAGGCCATTTTTTCCGCCTGCAATAGTTGCTGTTGTGTTTCTTTCAGGTGTTTGTTGGCATTTTCCAGTTCGGCGTTTTTGTCGCTTAATGCCTGGGTGCGCTCTTTAACTTTGTTTTCCAGTGAGCGGTTTAACTCTCTCAGTTCGTCCTGTGCACCGCTTCTGTTTTCATATTCTTCGGCCAGTGTATTAACCAGGGTATTAAACGACAGGGCCAGTTCGGAGAGCTCGTCACGGCCTTTTATCGGGATCGAAACACTTCTGTAATTGTGCGTGGGAATGGCTTTTAGCATGTCTTTGGCCCCCTGAAGCAGAGAGTGCAACTGGGAGGTCAGATAAGTGCCTAAACCAAAGGAAAACAGCGCTACCAGTACCATTTCCAGCAGCGCCAGCGCGATGATCCAGTTGCGAATTTGCAGCAGCGAAGATTGCACTGAGGTCACGTCGATACCAATTTGTACTTCGCCAAAGTATTCGTTGGCAACAGTAATCGGTTCCCGGGTGTCATAAACCGAGTCGTCAATCCCCTGTACCGAAGTATCCAGACTAAACGGCTTATCGGCGATACCTTCACGACTACGTTGAGCAAGCACCCGTTGCTGACTGTCGATCACCCTGGCGTAGGCGATATCCGGGTTATTCATGAGTTCTTCTACCGATGCTTCAAGCGAAGCCAGGTCGAGAGAAAGCAAAGGATCCCGGGTGATCGACGAAAACAGGTTAGCTGTGGTTTGTGCACGCTTTACCACGTTGTCTTCGATTAATGCGTTAATAAACGTCAGGCTCGTTATAATCAGAACAAGCAGCAGCGTTGCTTCGATTAACGCCGTACCGGCGATGGTTTTGGTACGTAATGACAGGCGCATGATGTTGGCTCAGATATCCGGTCTCGACAGCGAATTAATGCCTAACGCGCGGATGTCGTTCCAGTCTTTATCTTCGGCGGCATCAAGTCGATTAAAATTCAACTGTTTGAGTAAGGCTCTGCCTTTTTCGGTGGTTACCAGTTTTTCAAGTGCGGCAGTCAGTAGTTTCTGGTGGGCAAGCGGAACCCTGCTGTGCGCAGCAATCGCATGACTGGTATAGGCTTTACTTTGCCATAATATTTTAAGTTGTGAGCGTTGTGTTGCCGGTAAACTTTCCAGTGATCGGATAATGCCGCCCCCTGCCGGAAAGAGTTCTTTAATAACATTAAGATAGACCGAATCATGAGAATTTACATAACGGGGGCTAATACTAATGCCTGCACGATTGAGTTCGGCTCGTGGAATAATGCTGGCGGCAAAAGCGGCCGGGGCAGGAAAAGCGAGAGTTGCTCCCTGTAACTGTTCAATGTTGGTGATGAGGCTGTCTTTACGGGTCACGATAATCCCCCGCTGGTCTTTCACAGAATCCCTAACTAGCGGCTGATAACCGGATCTGCTGTGAAACACAACATAATGATAGGGGTTCATATAAGCTAAATCATACTTTGCCGCAGTTAACTCATCCTCAAAGCTGGGGATATCTTTGGCGGTGATAAAGCTTAATGACAGACCGGTTTCCTGCTTCAGATGCTGGAGCAGGGGCGTCCACATCTGAGCCAGTCGATAAGCGGATTGCTGAGGAACCACACCAAAAGTGTATTGTGCCGGCTGGTTGGCAGGTGTCTGTTTGCCCGTGTCGGCAAATGCGTGCGACGCCCCCAAAATAGCCAGGATAACAAGCACAAATTTCATATTGCTCTCCGCTTTGAACTACCGTTTATACCTGCATGAATTGTTCAAACAGCTGGGTCAGATCGTGATTTGAAAATGGTTTGGTAAGGGTGGCGTCGGCGCCTAGTTCTTTCGCTTTTTCCAGGCTCGTGTCATCAAGCGCCGAAATCACAATAATTTTCAGGCCACGTTGTGACTCTTGTTCACGGGTGTATTGCAATACACTGTAGCCGTCCATACCGGGCATGCTTAAATCAAGGGTCATTACTCGTGGCGAGTGCTGGCTAAGCATCATGCCTGCCTGAAATCCGCCGGTGGCAATCAGCGTGTCGTAACCTGCGCGACGCGCCACCCGCTGGATAGATTTAGCTACCGGTAGTTCGTCATCAACAATCAGGATGAGTGGTGAAGCCTCGGGCTTCAGGTTATCCGGTATCGGCATATTATGGCGTTCCAGAAAATCAATAAAATCGTTGATCAGAACCCGGTTGTTGCCACGGCCAGGTAATTTAAAGCCCTTTAACTTGCCGCTTTCCAGCCATCGGATAACCGTTCGGAGATTAACGTCACAATATTCGGCTATTTCGCCGGATGTCAGTGTTTTCACAGTTGATCCTCGTTGCTTAAGTTTTCATCAAGACACATTTATAGCATTGTTAATCAAATATGGCAATTAAGCATTATGTATAATTTGCGACATTAGTGACATTGTGCTAATTTGTGACAACAAAATGAAATGTCTGTCTGCAGGGAGTCGCATAGCGGATTGTCGTTATCATAAAAGAGGTAGTTGGTATGGCTCGTGATACCCAGAGTGCCCGTCACGAAAATGGGCTTAATTTACTGCTGGTGGATGATGAAAAAGGGGTGGTTAACGCCCTCAAACGTGAACTTAAAGATCTCAACTGCAGCATCACTACAACCACCTCTGGTCGAAAAGCCATGTCTGTATTGCGCGAGCAGGATGTCGCTCTGTTAATAACCGATCATAAAATGCCGGACGTGAATGGCGTTGATTTGGTGCGATTTGCTAAACAATATTCACCCGATACACACATTTTTATGCTCAGCGGTGCAGGCGATCTGCAGGCGGCTGTCGAATTGCTCAATCAGCGGATGCTGACAAAATATCTCACTAAGCCCTGGAATCGTCAGGATTTACGTAACGAAGTGGTAAAAGTGCTCAATCAGTGCAGCGAGGTAGGGCAAAAAACCGCGGCGCAGCAACTGGCCGACTTTAATCACGAAAATGTAAAGCCAAATCTTCGCGACTTTGAGTCCGTGGTGCTGATTAAGCTTATGAACGTTTCTGACATCAGCCTGGCCCATGGGGAGGTCGCATCGCTGGATACCGAAGCCTACATTGGCCAGCGCCTGGAATATATGGTGATGCAGCCGCACCTGTTACAACGTATTCAGGCCGGGGTGTTTGCACTGTATCTTAAAGAATCCACCACCGAAATTACCCGCTCACTGTGTTGCCAGATTCGCCAGCAGTTGCAACGTACCTTTAGCATTAAAGGGTCATCAATATTTTGCCAAATCGGTGTGGGTTTTCGGCATCTCAGGGAGTTGCAACTCGACCACGATATTCTGATAAGTAGCCTGATTGATACCATCGTTCGCGACAGTCACCGCATTAGTATTTCGCAGCTGGATAATTCCACCATTACGCAGTACCGCCGTCATCAGCAACTGAGCGCAGAGGTTCAGAGTGGTTTGCGAAATCAGGAGTTTAAGCTGGCTTATCAGCCCAAAGTGCAGCTTAGCTCAGGTATGATCAATAGTGCTGAAGTGTTGCTGCGCTGGCAACATCACAGTTTAGGCTGGGTACCCCCTTCTGAGTTCGTTCGCCTGACGGAGCTGGACGGTCAGATAGAAGCCATTGGTGAATGGGTCCTGGATCAGGGCTTTAAAGTCGCCAGCGAATTAAGACGCTTCAGTACTGAGCTCGACAGCATCGCCATTAATATCTCTGCCAAACAGTTACAGTCTTCGCATATTGTGGAGTTTATTGGTGAACGTTTGCAGCATTATTATTTGCCTCCTTCGTTTATTGAACTGGAACTAACCGAAACCGCGCTGGCTGAAAACTCACACTATCTTGAAGAGCTGTTGTGGCAACTTAAATTACTCGGAGTCAGACTGACCGTTGATGATTTCGGTGCTGGCTTTACGTCGTTTTCGTATCTGTCTAAATTGCCCATCGATACACTGAAGCTCGACAAGGTAATGATAGATAACCTGCATACCGATAGTCACCGGCAGGAGTTTATCCAGAATCTGATTGTGAGTTGCAAGAAACTGGGTATTGAAGTGGTTGCTGAAGGGGTTGAGGAAGATGTGGACTTGCGTTGTCTTCAGGCTATGCGTTGCGACAAGATCCAGGGGTATATTTTTAGCCCGGCAGTCTCCCGCCAGGAATTTGAAAAGCTCATGATAAGACAACCTTTCTATGCCAAATTTAAGGCTCAACAGGGGAGTTAATCAGACAGTTTACAAAGCTTGATGTAGCGCAATAACTCACCTTGTGGCAGCTTGAAAACCCTGCTTCGGCCAACCATATTTATGATGCAGGGAGCAATAAATTCCCTCATCGTTAAACGATTAGGGAAAAGTACCTGAGGACAGGTTAGCTAACTATCGGTATCGATTAAGGAGGGGTTATGAGTTTATTTCCAAGTGTGTTTGGTCGTAATCACCCTGGTGCATTAAAAGGCGAAATTGATCGTGTTTTTGATGATTTCTTTGCTGGTTTTCCGGCTATGGCAGGCTTCGCCGCTGGCGATAACGGTTATATGCCCGCGCTGGACTTGAAAGAAACCAAAGAAGGCCTTGAGTTAACCGCCGACTTGCCGGACATGAAGAAAGAAGACATTAATCTGGAAGTTCAGCAAGACCGTTTAGTGCTTTCAGGTATGCGTAAGCAGGAACAGGAATCCACAACAGACGAAGGCTTTCATGTCAGAGAGCGTCGTAGTGGTAGCTTCAGGCGGGTTGTCGCCTTACCCTTTGCCATTAGCGACAATGCTGATGTGGTAGCACGCTATGACAACGGTGTGTTACGGGTTCTTATCCCACGTCCGGCTAATCCGGTTGATAATACGCAGCGTGTAAGTATCAGTTAGGCCCGGTTGCAGTGCATTTATTTTCGCGCGGATTGCAGCGCTAATCCCTGAAATGCCACTGACTGAACCAAATTGATTTCATCACGTAAAAAGTCCAGGCCCCGCTCGCTGCGGGGCTTGTTTTTTTAGCCTGTGAACCCCATCACTAAAGCAATATTAATTTGGCAACGGATCCTAATAACGACTATGACTACACTTGCACTCGAACAGGTAGATGGCCTGCCACGTTTTTCTCTAATTACCCCGGATCAGGTGAAGCCTGCGGTTACCAAAGCAATCGAAGATTGTAAGCAAACCATCGAGGCGGTGGTTGCCAGTGGTGATTATTCTTATGCTAATGTAGTAAGCAAAATCGATGAAGCAGACGATGTGCTGGGCAAAGTCTGGTCGCCGGTGTCGCACATGAATTCGGTAGTCAGCAGCGATGAGCTGCGTGAAGCTCACGATGCCTGTTTGCCACTGCTGTCAGAATACGGCACCTGGGTGGGCCAGCATGAAGGGTTGTTCCAGGCATACAAGGCCCTGCGCGACAGTGATGAATATCTGCAGCTGGATGAATCGCAGCGTAAGGTTATTGATAACACATTACGCGACTTCACCTTGTCTGGTGTGGCGCTGCCGCCCGAGAAAAAACAGCGCTTTGCGCAGATTCAGGCTCGCTTATCTGAGTTATCGTCGACCTTCAGCAATAATGTGATGGATGCCACCATGGGCTGGACCAAACACATTACCGATGAGTCAGAACTGGCTGGTTTGCCAGAGTCGGCACTTGCTGCTGCGCAACAGGCTGCACATCAGAAAGACCTGCAGGGCTGGTTATTTACGCTGGATATTCCCAGCTACCTGCCGGTGATGTTGTATGCCGATAACCGTGCGCTGCGCGAGGAAATGTACCGTGCTTATGCAACCCGCGCATCCGATCAGGGGCCAAATGCCGGTGAATGGGATAACACTGCGATTATTAATGAAACCCTCGCCCTGCGTTCAGAAATCGCTTCGCTATTAGGCTTTGCCAGCTATGCAGAGCGTTCTCTGGCTACCAAAATGGCCAATTCAACCTCGCAGGTAGTGGGTTTTCTGCGCGACCTCGCTGCAAAATCCAAACCTCAGGCCGAAAAAGAGCTGGCCGAAGTGCGGGCTTACGCTGCTGAAAAGCATCAGATGGACGAGCTTGAAGCCTGGGACGTACCTTATTACAGCGAGAAGCTGAAGCAGGAGCGTTACAGTATTTCAGATGAAATACTGCGGCCATATTTCCCCCAGAGCAAAGCGCTGGCCGGTTTATTTACTGTGGTAGAGAAACTCTATGGCCTGAATATTACGGAAGTCGAAAATGCCGATACCTGGCATAAAGATGTGCGACTGTTCTCTATTACCGACAAAGACGACAACCTGCGTGGTCAGTTCTACCTCGACCTCTACGCTCGCCCGAAAAAGCGTGGCGGTGCCTGGATGGATGAGTGCCGTGTGCGCCGCTTTCAGGCCTGTGGCGAGCTGCAAACACCGGTGGCGTACCTCACCTGTAACTTCAACGGGCCGGTCGGCGATAAGCCAGCCCTGTTTACCCATGATGAAGTGGTCACCTTATTCCACGAATTTGGTCATGGTATTCATCACATGCTCACGCAAATGTCAGTGCCCGGGGTATCCGGCATTAATGGCGTGCCTTGGGATGCGGTTGAATTACCCAGTCAATTCCTGGAAAACTGGTGCTGGCAGGAAGAGGCTCTGGGCTTTATCTCCGGTCACTACGAAACCGGCGAGCCGCTACCTAAAGAATTACTGGATAAAATGCTGGCCGCCCGGGATTATCAGGCCGCCATGCAAATGATCCGTCAACTGGAGTTCAGCCTGTTCGACTTCCTGCTCCATATGGAAGACGGCGAGCATGTGGATGTTCAGCAGGTTCTCTCGCAGGTTCGCAACGAAGTCGCTGTGCTCCAGCCGCCCTCGTTTAATCGTTTCCAGCACAGCTTCGGGCATATTTTTGCCGGTGGTTATGCAGCCGGTTACTACAGCTACAAATGGGCAGAAGTGTTGTCTGCCGATGCGTTCAGCCGGTTCGAGGAAGAAGGGATCTTCAATCCGCAAACGGGCGCAGACTTCCTGCACAATATTCTTGAAATGGGCGGCAGCCGTGAGCCAATGGATTTATTTGTGGCCTTCAGAGGGCGCGAGCCTAAAGTAGACGCACTGCTACGCCATAACGGCATTGTGGCGACAGGTGCCTGATGGCGGCGGAATCATTTGCCGCTATTTATGCCCGGGCGGCTGAACGAAAGGGCGGCGAGCGGGGGCTGGAAGCACTGGTGAGTCAGCCTTTATCACCGGCTGGCGTTAAGGCGTTGAGCGACGACAGAGTGCTGTCGGCCTTCACTAAAAAAGTCTTCCAGTCAGGCTTTGTGTGGCGCGTGATTGAGCAAAAGTGGCCGGAATTTGAAGCGCTGTTTTTTAACTTCGAGGTTGAAAAGGTGCTGTTGATGTCCGATGAAATGCTCGAACAGCGGGCCACGGATAAACGGATCGTGCGGAACCTGAAAAAAGTGATGACCATCCGCGACAACGCGCTGATGCTCAATGACATTCGTTTGTCGCACACAAGCTTTGGTAAATTTGCCAGCCAGTTTACCGGCGCAGCTGTTATTGACCTGTGGGCTCACCTAAAAAAACACGGAGCGCGATTGGGCGGCAACACTGGCCCTTACGCCTTGCGTGCGCTGGGAATCGACACATTTCTGTTAAGCCGCGATGTGGAAGGTTATTTTCGGGCTTATGATCTGATCAGCGGCGGCCTGACATCAAAGCAAAGCCTTACCACCATCGCCAATACCTTTGCCGACTGGCAGGCCCAAAGTGGCCGTAGTCTGCAGGAACTGAGTCAGATTTTGGCCTACAGCTGCGGCGATAACCGCGTTTAAATTAACAAGGTCGTCTGTCATGGAAGAAAAGCACTACCACTTTATATTGTTTGACCTCGACGGCACGCTGGTAGACAGCGTGCCGGACCTCGCCTATTGCGTGGATATAGCCATGCAGGCGGTAGGTTTGCCGCCCCGCGGCGTAGACGCAGTGCGCTGCTGGGTGGGCAATGGTATCGAGAAGCTAATGCAGCGCGCGGTATCAGGCACCATGGACGAGCAACCCGACGAGGGTCTGTTTACCCCTGCCTACCAGGCATTTCTGGCCGCTTATAAAGCGCATAACGCCAAACGCAGCACGGTTTATGAGGGCGTGATACCGGCCCTTCAATGGTTAACTGCAAAGGGTTATAAACTTGCCTGCGTGACGAACAAAGCCGAAGCCTTTACCTTGCCTTTACTGGCAGAGAAAGGGCTGAGCCATTATTTTTCGGTAGTGGTAAGCGGTGATACCTGCGCGCATAAAAAGCCTCAGCCAGCCCCTTTGCTGTTTGCCTTGGATAAGCTGGGTGGTACCCCCTCGCAAGCGCTGATGATTGGCGACTCAAAATCCGATATTCATGCGGCGAGAGCAGCTGGTTGTGCGGTCTTCGCGTTACCCTACGGATATAACCATGGCGAGGACATTGAGCTTTATCACCCGGACAGGGTGCTAAACTCGCTGGCCGAGTTACCGGCCATTGTTGCGCCCGGTCAATAACATCGGGCAAGTCATCATGAACAGGATGGTAAGCGCCCACGGTTTTGGTTACACTTGCCGCATTGCATCAGCCGGCTCAACATTCTTTCTCGCGCTTTCAGGGTGTTGAGATCCCGGACTCTAAAAAGAAGAACTTACCCATGTCAGAACAACAAACACCAAACAGTGAAGAAACCCCTTCATCTGAACAATCGACGCACTTCGGCTTTAAAACAGTCGACCGGACTAAAAAGGCGTCTATGGTAGCCGGTGTCTTTGATTCCGTTGCAGCTAAATACGATGTCATGAACGACTTTATGTCGATGGGCATTCATCGTTTATGGAAACGCTACACTATAGACTGTAGTGGTATTAAGAGTGGCCAGAAGGTGCTCGATCTGGCTGGTGGTACCGGAGATCTGGCTGCTAAGTTTTCCCGTTTGGTTGGTCCGGCTGGTCAGGTAGTTTTGGCGGATATTAACCACTCCATGCTATCGGTTGGTCGTGATAAGTTGCGTGATAAAGGCGTAGTTGGCAATGTCGACTATGTGCAGGCGAATGCTGAAGCCCTGCCATTTCCGGATAATCATTTTGATTTGGTAACCATGGCCTTTGGCCTGCGTAATGTTACCGATAAAGATAAAGCGCTGGCCTCGATCTTTCGGATTCTGAAACCCGGTGGCCGCCTGTTGGTGCTGGAGTTTTCCAAACCCACCAACGAAATGCTGTCGAAAACCTACGACTGGTATTCATTTAATATCCTGCCCACCATGGGACAACTGGTTGCCAACGATCGCGAGAGTTACCAGTATCTGGCTGAGTCTATTCGCATGCACCCGGACCAGGATACGCTTAAATCCATGTTTGAGAATGCGGGCTTTGAACACTGCGATTACCAGAATCTGACCGGTGGAATTGTAGCCTTGCACCGGGGTTATAAATTTTAATGCCCGCGGTACCTCTGCTTACTGCCACTATTGAAACAGCACTGAATAAAGTGCTGTCGCTTGATCCTGACGCAGCGCCAAAGCTAAGCCAACTGCAAGGCAAGCGACTGGTAGTTGAGCTCGACGACCTGCAACAGCGCTTTGCATTGGTGTTTTCCAGCAAGGTTGATGTGCTGGCTCTGGCCGATTCGCCGGGACCGGCTGGCGATAACGAATGCATTATCAAAACCCGTTTGAGCGTACTGCCCAGCCTTCGTGACACCAGTCAGTTAACCCGGTTGATTAAAAGCGGTGAGCTGGAAGTGAATGGCGAGCTGGCCATTGCTCAGGCGTTTTCTGGTTTACTACAGTCACTAAATATTGATTTGGAAGAGCAACTGGCCATTCGAACCAATGATGTAATTGCTCACGAGTTATTTGGTTTAGCAGCCAAAGCCCAGGCGCAGCTGCAGAAAGCCGGCCGTAAAGCCGAGGCCATTCTGGGGAGCGCGCTTACCGATGAAAAACAACTAGCGGCCCATAAACTGGCGGTGATGCATTTTTCCGATCAGGTGAGCAGTCTGCGTGATGATGCCGAGCGTTTCGAAGCGCGTCTTGAGCGACTGGAACGGAGCAAACAGTAGGAACTATGCAGTTACTGAGGATTTACCATATTAACCGGGTCATGCTCGAGCATGGTCTGGACGAACTGATCCCAGCCAAGTGGTTGCCCTGGTATGTGCGCCTGATGCGCATGAGTATCTTTTGGATCCGTAACCAGCACAAAGAGAAAAATGCCGGCGCCCGGCTAACCCTGGCATTACAGGCGCTGGGACCGGTGTTTATTAAATTTGGTCAGATGTTGTCGACCCGGCGTGATTTACTGCCGCCGGAAATTGCCAATGAACTGGCCATGCTGCAGGACCGGGTAAAACCGTTTGACAGTGAGCGTGCCACGGCCATTATTCTTAAAGCGCTGAATATTGCTTCTCTCGATCAGGTGTTCAGCGAGTTTAGTGAAACACCTCTTGCCTCGGCCAGTATTGCCCAGGTGCACGCGGCGAAACTGAAAGACTGCAACACCGACGTAGTGGTAAAAGTACTGCGACCCGATATTCGCAAAACTATTAAAGCCGATACCGAGCTAATGCTGACCTTTGCCAAAGTGCTGCAGAAGTGGTTACCTGATGGTAAGCGTTTGCGCCCGGTTGAAGTGGTGAAAGAGTACGAAAAAACTATTGTGGACGAACTCGACCTCAACCGCGAAGCGGCTAACGGTATGCAGTTAGGACGCAATTTTGAAGGTTCCGAAGCCTTATACGTGCCCAATATTTACAGTGATTACTGTACTAAAAACGTGTTGGTGATGGAGCGCATCTACGGCATTCCTATTTCTAATATCGAAGCGCTGATAGAGCAGGATACCAATCTTCGAATTCTCGCCGAGCGCGGCGTTGAGGTGTTCTTTACCCAGGTATTCCGTGACAGCTTTTTCCACGCAGACATGCATCCGGGCAATATCTTTGTGTCGCGGGAAAACCCGCAAAATCCACAGTACATTGCCATCGACTTTGGCATTGTCGGCACCCTCAACCAGGAAGACAAACGTTACCTGGCCGAGAACTTTATTGCGTTTTTCAATCGTGACTATCGAAAGGTCGCGCAATTACATGCCGATTCTGGCTGGGTACCCTCGGATACCAATATTGATGAATTTGAGGTAGCTATCCGCACGGTTTGCGAACCGATTTTCCAGAAGCCGCTGGCCGAAATCTCGTTTGGTAATGTGCTGGTTCAGCTATTTAATACCGCACGGCGTTTTAATATGGTGGTGCAGCCGCAACTGGTGTTGCTGCAAAAAACACTGCTTTATATAGAAGGCCTCGGCCGCCAGCTATATCCGCAGCTTGATTTATGGCAGACCGCCAAACCTTTCCTGGAAAACTGGATGCGCGAGCAAATTGGTGTAAGAGCAATGTTTTCCAAGGTGAAGTCTAACTTGCCGTACTGGAGCGAAAAGCTGCCGGATATGCCGGATTTGCTGTATGACACGCTTAAACAGGTGAAGCACTTTCCGGAAAAACAGCAGCAGGCTAATGCCGCACTATTGCAGCAACAAAAACGGGCACAGAAGGCGCTGCACTTTAGTATTGTGGGCGCGACTCTCATTATTGTAGCGGCGATTCTGCCCTTGTATCCGGCTCACTGGAGCCTGTCGGCCGGTTTGGCTTTACTGGGCAGTGGCTGCTGGTTTGTGGCCTGGTGGAAGGGCCGTCGCTGAGTTCAAAACCTGACTGAAAGACCAAATTTTGCAGGCGAAACAGTTATTTCTATATGACCTTAAAATTAATTTTTAATGAATTTATAAGAGTTTGGGTGATTTTAGTATCAATTTACTCAGGGTGTGGTTATAGTGGTATTGTTCTTTAAATAGTTGTGCTTTCGTTCGTTACTAACGTCGCGTAGTTATAAACGCTAATGGAAGTTAGCGCTGTATGACCTGTTTGATAGTTTTGCCGTGAGTCACCCCTAGTTAAAGAAGCAAGTTCGTGTCACATGGCACAAAGGTTTTACAGAGTTTTTTTGAGGTTTTCATGTCTAAAGTAACTGGTACCGTTAAGTGGTTTAATGCTGAAAAAGGTTATGGCTTTTTAACGCAGGACGACGGCGGTAAAGACGTATTTGTTCATTTTCGTGCAATCATCTCCGATGGGTATAAAACCCTGGTAGAAGGTCAGAAAGTTCAATTTGAAGTTGAACAAGGACAAAAAGGTCTGCAGGCGGCTAACGTACAAGCCATCTAAATAATTTGTGAGGCCCCTACCGAAAGGTAGGGGCCTTCTCTATTCTGAACCATCACTCTGGTGGTTTACTGGTAAACCAATCACACTAGCTGTGAGCGGTACGCTTACGTCCTGCATGGCGAATGTGTGTAAAGAGCATAGTGGCCATGAAGCGCGTTTTGCAATTTTTCTTATTACTCATTTGTTGTTTCCAGTTATCTCCTTCGTTGGCAGATGATAAGCCCGTGGTGTCTGTTGGTTCCCATACCCTGACAGAAAGCGACTTTAAGCCGACTGAAGAAGAGCTGGCCAGTCTGCAAGAGGATCCCATGGGCGCGGAGCGTCGGGAGTTGCAAAACTTCACTAAGATTGTTGAGTTTGTCGAGCACCACTTTGTGCGCGACTATGCTGCCAACAACAACCTGACGGCCGCGCCGGAATTTGTTGCTTCGTTTAAAAAGGCGTTTGGTAGTGAATCGTTAAACGGTGAGAAACTTGACGAACTGGCCGAGTTTGCAGCCCTGCAATTTGCCGTCGATGCGCATTTATATAAAACTCACGGCGGTCGCGTGGTGTTTGACCACAGTCACCCTATGTTACCAATCGAAGCGTATTTTAATGCGTATAAGGCATACAGCGAAAAACAGCAACTGGTGTTTTTCGATAAAGAAATCGCTAATACCTGGTGGCTTGGTTTTGTCAGGCCCAACGCCGTTGAAATCCCCGCCGGTGATGTTGATTTTAGCGTGCCATGGTGGCACAAGCTGGGTTAGCATTCCTTTGCAAACAGGTTGGTAGAAAAATACCGCTCGGCACTATCTGCCAGTATGGCTACAATGGTTTTGCCTTGTAATTCAATTCTGCTACCCAGTGCCAGCGCCGCGGCTACAGTGGCGCCGGATGATATGCCTGCCGCCATGCCTTCCTTACGGGCCAATAGCCGGGCGGTTTCAATAGCCTGCTGACAATCCACGGTCAGTACTTCATCAATCAGGCTACGATCCAGACCCTTTGGAATGTGCCCTGGATTAACGCCCTGAATAGCATGTTCGCCACCTTCGCCTTTGCTTAACAAAGGGCAGGCGCTGGGCTCCGCCGCAATAATTTTAATCGCCGGGTTGTGGACTTTCATAAAACGCGCCATGCCGGTTAGCGTACCGCCGGTACCCATACAGGCAACAAGCGCATCAATGTGTCCGTTGGTTTGTTGCCATACTTCACGCGCCGTGGTGTTCTGATGCGCTGCGGCATTGGCAGGATTGGCAAACTGGTCCATGGATACCGCACCTTTTATGTCATTTAACAGATTGTGCGCGTGAGCAATGGCACCAGGCATGCCATCGCGCCGGGGAGTGGTAATTAAATTGGCGCCATAATGACGGACCATTAATTGTCGTTCGCTGGACATATGTTCTGGCATAACAATGGTAACCGGGATGTCGTACACAGCACCTAACCAGGCACAGGCTACCCCGCTGTTGCCAGAGGTGGCTTCAATAATATGCCTGACATTGCCGTTATGCTGGCGCAACAAATCTTCCAGCATAGACAGCGCAGCCCGGTCTTTTATCGAACCCGCCGGATTGAAATATTCCAGCTTGGCCAGCACCGTAGCCCGGGCACCCCGCATTCCAGGTAAGCGGTTGAGCTGCACCAGCGGTGTATTGCCAATAGTTTCAGTAATACACTGGCGAAAAGCGTTAGGCTGAGAGTACGCCGCTGGTGAATCAAACATATCAGATATCCGGTAGAGCAATGAAAAGAGACTAAAAGTATGCTCTGTTAGCTAAGCAAAGCGTTGCTAAAAGTTTCGATGAATGTCATGGTTGGCGAATATTGAAACTCAATAAATAAATTTTATTAGAAAATAATTCTATGGATGCCACCGATAAAAAAATACTCGCCCTGTTGCAACGGGACAGTGAGATAGCTGTACAGGACATTGCTGAACAGGTCGGGCTTACCACCACACCCTGCTGGCGCCGCATTCAGCGCCTGCAACAGCAAGGGCCAATCAGCCGCAAAGTTGCCCTGCTTGATGCCGAAGCGCTGGGCTTAAAGCTTACTGTTTTTGTGCAGGTAAAAGCTGCCCGGCATGATGAGCAATGGTTAAACGAATTCGCCCGGCACTGCAGCGCTTTTGAGGAAGTGGTAGAGTTTTACCGGATGTCCGGCGAGTACGATTACATGCTCAAGGTGGTGGTGGCGGATATGCAAAGCTTTGATCATTTCTATAAACGCCTGATCAAAAATATGCCCATGGGAGATGTCACCTCGAGCTTTGCAATGGAACAAATCAAGTACACTACTGCGCTGCCTTTAAGCGGGATTTAGTCAGGCTACAGGCCGTAAAGTGTATAATGCTTCACACCAAAGCTAACTATAAAAGCTTATCTAAAGCGAGCCTACAAATACAATAAACAGGAGATGAGGATGTCGGTTAACCCTTATTGGCAGGATATGTTAATGCTGGATGCTCAACTGAGTGATGAGGAGCGTATGCTACGTGATTCAGCCCATCAGTTTTGCCAGGAAACCCTGCAGCCAGGTATTTTACAAGCTAATCGGGATGGCTGGTTTGACCCTGACATTATGCGCCGGTTTGGCGACATGGGTTTACTGGGCGCCACCATCAATGGATATGGTTGTGCCGGTGTGAGCTATGTGGCCTATGGGCTGATTGCCCGTGAAGTCGAGCGGGTCGACAGCGGTTACCGCAGCGCCATGAGCGTACAGTCTTCACTGGTTATGCATCCTATTTATCAGTTTGGCAGCGAAGAACAAAAACAAAAATACCTGCCAGAGCTGGCTAGTGGCGAGATGATTGGTTGCTTTGGTTTAACCGAACCCAATGCAGGCTCGGATCCGGCTAGTATGGAAACCCGGGCTGAACCGGTTGCTGGTGGTTACCGTATCAGTGGAAGCAAAATGTGGATCACCAATTCACCTATTGCTGATATTTGTGTGGTGTGGGCTAAGAATACGGCGCAGGATAATGCGATCTGTGGCTTTATTCTTGAGCGCGGTATGCAAGGGCTGTCTACACCAGAAATTAGCGGTAAGTTGTCGCTTAAAGCCTCTATCACCGGCGAAATAGTCATGGACGAGGTGTTTGTACCTGAGCAAAACAGGCTGCCCGGGGTAAGCGGTCTGAAAGGGCCTTTCAGCTGTTTGAATATGGCCCGTTATGGTATCGCCTGGGGCTCCATGGGCGCGGCGGAGTTTTGCTGGCATGCGGCCCGGCAGTATGGTCTGGATCGTAAACAATTTGGTAAGCCGCTGGCGCAAACTCAGTTGTTTCAAACTAAACTGGCAGATATGCAAACCGAAATTACGCTGGGTTTACAGGCAGCACTCAGAGTCGGCCAGTTGATCGATGCAGGACAGTTTGATCCGGCAATGATTTCCCTGATAAAGCGTAATAACTGCGGTAAAGCGCTGGAAATTGCCAGGAAAGCGCGGGATATGCACGGTGGTAACGGGATCTCTGACGAATACCACATTATGCGGCACATGCTGAATCTGGAAACAGTGAATACCTACGAAGGGACTTACGATATTCATGGCCTTATACTCGGCCGTGCGCAAACCGGATTACAAGCGTTTTTTTAACGTTGAAAGTAATTGGCTGTAAGCACGGTCTGTTAAAATGAACCAATCATAATGGCAAGCACCATGTCACAAACGTACTCACAAGGTACAGTGCAACAAAGTGTATCAACCCGACTAAAACTCATTGCCGGTCCCGACGCCAAAGGGACCTACGTGTTTGAAGACAGTCGCGGCGAGTACCGGTTGTTTATGGCTACCACGACAGACCCCTCCAGCAGTGTTGAGGAAATCCTGCAAAATGGTGAATGGGTTGGTCAGTGGCGTGGCTCGCAGTGGTAACTACCAACGCTGCAGCATGCGCTTGTAGACTTCGCGATCCAGTAGAGTGGGGCGGGGCAGTACCGGTTGGTCGTTAAGCTTTGCCTGGGCATCGGGCCAGCTGCTGAATTGCTCACCATCTATTACAAACAAAGAGGCTTCGCCTGGTTTGGTTTTATCCAGTGGTAACACGCCCTTCTGCGACATCGGCGGTACATCGTCATGGTGCATTTGCGCGCTGGTTATCCAGTCTGCTGTGCCGTCACCATTGATATCCATGCTGGTCCAGCCTACTGCCATAGCAAGGTTAAAACGGCCATCGCGCTGGATATCGTGAATGTAACTATCAAATTTATCCAGCAGCTGTCGGGCATTGGGATAATCCTTGCGCAGGCTGACTGTTACCGCTGATTTGACCAGCGGATAGGGTGAGACGTATAAAGGTTTTTCACCATCGTTGGTGAGCATCCGATTAAATTCGGCGATCACCAGCCAGTCTTCAAAAACATAATCTGCACGTTTTTCTGACAGTTGACTGAACATGTCGAAAAGGGCCGGATTACGCACCCAGGATACTGCCTTGATATTGCGCATTGCCGGCGTGTTGGCAATGCGGTTGGTGGTTGCCACCCGACTATTGCGAATGTGAGAAAACTGGGTGACTTCGTCGAGTGGATATTTACGGCTGGCGACATACAGCAGGGCGGGTAGATAGGCTTTGCTGTAGAGCAGGTTGTCCCGCTGTTCCTGCAGGGTAAGGTGAGCAAATTCGCCATCATATTTGCCAGTGAGCAAACCGCTGCCAGAAAAAGCAGGGCGGTCTACTGCCAGTGTGACTTCTACGCCGAGCTCGCTGAATGCCTGCTCAACCAGTTGATTGAGCCTGGCATTGTCGGTCTCTTCGCTAACCAGTGTGGGTAAGGGGTTAGCAACCAGGGTGATGGACGATTGCGCCGCAGCAGAGAAGGTTAATACCATTAACCACGCTGACAAAAGGCCAATCACCACACCGTTTAATTGCATATTAACCACACCTCTTTAATCATTACTCGCCAAACGCTCCGGCCGCACCCGGAAACACAACCGGGCTCTCAAAGCCATCTTTACTGACACTGGCTACGCCGAAGAAATAGTTATCTATCACTACGTTCTCCAGGGTAAATTCGGTCACATCGCCGACAAATCGACTAAACTGCCACTGCGGGGCGTCGGTGTAGCGCCAGTAAATCTTATAGCCGGCCAGATGCGGATTTTGGGCTTTGTCCAAAGCCTGCCAACTCAGGGTAGTAGAAGGCTCTACCGCCCCTTTAATGCTCACCTCGGCAGGCGGATTGGGAGCCCAGGCCATACTGGCCAGACTCACCGCATTGAGCGCAGTAAGTTTTGCCGCGTAATCAAAGTTAACCCCGTCGATGGTATCGCCATATTTGATACCGTTCTCTTCGCGCAGGTCCTGGTGCTGGCGCACGTAGTTTTCGTTGGTTTCCATGATCCGAACGCCAGGAAAGCCGAGGTCGTTGAACGGGCGGTGATGACCACCGCGGCCGAATCTGTCGAGGCGGTAAACCACCATGGTATCAAGATTAGGGATATAGCGGTCAGCGACTAAATCAATATAACGGGCCAGGTTGCGACTCGGTGAGTCTACCTCACCGCCGGTAAAGCGACGGATGGTGGCTTCGCGGTCAGTTTCAGTCTGACGCGTGCCTTCGGCAAAAATCCGGGCAGTGGTGTTGTTAATTACCCCGTTGATCCCTTCAATGTTGCCAATCATGTCGTTATTCAGCACGGCTTTTAACCGCCAGCCATCTTTAGCGGCTTGTTCAGCCAGAATTTTACCGCCAAATAAGCCCTGCTCTTCACCAGACAGCGCGGCATAAACAATGCTGCCGTTAAAACGATACTGGCTGAGGACCCGGGCGGCTTCCAGCGTGCCGGCTACTCCTGAGGCATTGTCATTCGCTCCGGGAGAGTCTGAGGTGGCATCCATCACATCAGATACCCGCGAATCAATGTCTCCCGACATCAATACATAGCGGTCCGGATCGCTGACACCGCGTTGTACAGCAATCACGCTGACGACCTCTACCGGATCAGGAATGCGTTTCTCACCACTGATGGTGGCAGAGCTGTAATACACTTCCAGACAATTGCCACAGGCGGCAGAAATGCGCTCAAACTCGGCTTTGATCCAGCGGCGCGCGGCACCAATGCCGCGAGTGTCTGACTCAGTTTCAGAGAGCGTGTGGCGGGTGCCAAAGCTTACCAGCTTCTCAATATCCTGTTCTATCCGCTGGGCAGAAACATTGGCCGCAATATCATGCAGTTGAGGCTGATCAACATATTCAGGCTGAGCAGCCTGTAATGACAGGCTGGCGCTAAAAGTCAGTAAAGTAAGTGGACGTATTATTTTCATTATGACCACCGTCAGAGTGTGAGATTAAATAAACGCGTAGGCATCGCCAAACAGGTTTTCTTTAGTCAGGCCACGCTCAAAGAAATCGTCGCGGGCTACCTTGGCCATGTCGAAGCGCCCGGCAATATAGACCTGTACGCCGGATAAGTCGGCGTAATCTGCCAGCACGGCATGGTGTACCCAGCCCTTGCGACCGTCCCAGTCATCGGCAGCATTTTCTACTACCGGAATGTAGGTCAGGTGCGGATGGTGTGCAGCCAGTGAAATCAGTTCTTTGTGATAATACAGATCCTCTAGGTGCTTGCCGCCCCAGTACAGGGTGATTTCACGGTTTGGATTGACCTTCAGTGATTGCATTAAAATTGAATAGGTGTAAGAAAAGCCAGTTCCGCCAGCCACCAGAATCATTGGAGTATCGCCGTCTTGCAGGGTGGCCTGGCCATGCCCGCCGGAGATGAAAATGGCTTTTTCCTGACGCATGCGCTCGAGCACTTCGCCCGCATAGCTGTTACCCGGTTCGGCACCAATGTGCAGTTCCAGGCGGTTGTTGTCGTGCGCCGCATTGGCAATAGAGAAAGGACGTTTATCGTCTTCAGCCATGTGTACCAAAACGTACTGTCCCGATTGGAAGTCGAGAGAAATATCAGGGGTCAGATCGACCCGATAAACCGTCTTGGTCAGTGGTGCTATACCTTCAACCTGGCATCTAATTTGTGACATGTATTCAGAATCTCTTAATGTTTGTAAGTTTACTTTATTGTCCGGAATTTGCGCTGTTCATGATACCGAGTTCATCCCAGATTGCATCCACCCGGTCTTTTACCGCTTGCTCCATAACGATGGGTTCGCCCCATTCCCGGTCAGTCTCGCCGGGCATTTTATTGGTGGCATCCAGGCCCATTTTGGAGCCCAGCCCTGATACCGGCGAGGCGAAATCAAGATAATCGATGGGCGTGTTTTCTATCATTACTGTATCACGGGCGGGATCCATTCGGGTAGTAATCGCCCAAATCACATCCTGCCAGTCGCGAGCATTAACGTCGTCATCGCACACCACAACAAACTTGGTGTACATAAACTGACGTAAGAACGACCAAACGCCCATCATCACTCGTTTAGCGTGTCCGGGATACTGTTTTTTCATCGTTACTACCGCCATACGATAGGAACAGCCTTCCGGCGGCAGATAAAAATCAACAATCTCAGGGAACTGCTTTTGCAAAATGGGCACAAAAACTTCATTCAGTGCCACACCAAGCACAGCCGGCTCATCCGGCGGACGGCCGGTGTAGGTTGAGTGATAAATCGGATCCTTTCGGTGAGTGATATGAGTCACCGTAAATACCGGGAATTCGTCTACTTCGTTGTAGTACCCCGTGTGATCGCCATAGGGGCCTTCCGGCGCTGTTTCGTCCTGCGCGATGTAGCCTTCCAGCACAAATTCGGCACTGGCAGGTACCTGCAAATCATTGCTCACCGACTTAACCACTTCGGTTTTATCGCCGCGCAACAGTCCGGCAAAGGCATATTCAGAAAGGGTATCCGGTACCGGCGTCACGGCACCAAGGATAGTGGCCGGATCGGCGCCTAACGCCACAGAAACCGGGTAAGGTTCACCGGGGTGGGTCTGACACCACTCGCGAAAATCCAGCGCGCCGCCGCGGTGCGACAACCAGCGCATAATGAGTTTGTTTTTACCCAGCACCTGCTGACGGTAAATGCCCAGATTCTGACGTTTCTTGTGCGGGCCCCGGGTAACAGTGAGCCCCCAGGTGATCAGCGGCGCTGCATCGCCCGGCCAACAGTGCTGTACCGGCAGGCGAGTGAGATCAACCTCATCGCCACTTAACACTATTTCCTGGCAAGGCGCCTTGCGCACTTCCTTGGCAGGCATATTCAGAACCTGTTTAAAAACCGGGAGTTTTTCCCACAGATCCTTGAGCCCTTTAGGCGGCTCTGGCTCTTTTAAATAGGCCAGCAGTTTTCCGACTTCACGCAGGGCTGTTACCGAGCTTTGCCCCATTCCCAGGGCCACCCGCTCTGGTGTACCAAACAGGTTCATTAATACCGGAATGTCAAAATCCACCGGGTTTTCAAATAACAGTGCAGGGCCGCCGGCACGCAGGGTACGGTCGGCTATTTCGGTCATTTCCAGTTTGGTACTGATTGGCTTGGTAATGCGTACTAAATCGCCGTTTTTTTCTAACTGACTGATAAAGTCGCGTAAATCTCTATACTTCATAGTTTGTGGCTATCCCAGCAGCGTGCTTTGGGTTTTTTATGATACCCATCAAAACAGGATTATTTTCAGAAGTATACCATTAAAGATCCTCAGCCGATCACTCCTGGGCGTCGATTCTGCGTATTCTTGCCATCGGCGGTATATGCTGGTTGCGTTTTTGTTAATAAGGGTATTATATAAACATTGAGTGAAGGATTTTAAAAACCGGTTGGTGAGCGCTAAATATCGTCATGACTTGTTGGCTAAACAAGCGCATACTGGCTATACAAATAAAAGAGAATAGTTGCCTGGAGTCCTTATGGCTTTTTCACACGACGTCATCGAAGAGCTAAACCTGTTACTGAAGTTTCCTGCCGAAAGTCTGATGCAGGGTTTAAAAATTCACCACGATGCCACCCAATCCATTGTTGAGGCGGCAGCCCGGCTGTATTCCAAAGGCCTGATAACCCAGGTGGACGGGGGCTATCTCACCGATCTTGGTATTGATGTGGTAGAGCACACGCGGCGCATTAACAGCGCCATGAATATCAAATTTAATTAGGTTTCACTCGGGCGTTTTGCGGCGGGATATGAGTTCCTACTGAGTTAATTTCACTACAGTACTTTTACCTATGAATTAGATGCTTTCAATTGGTTAACTAAAGGCAGCAAAAGCCGCTCTAGGGTGTCAGCATGCTTTACACTTTGAATTGAGTGGGATTTCAAGTGGTTGTAAATATTGAATTTATTTTTTGGCATGTTCTGTGCTATAAATTCTGGGCAGATGATTATGGATGGTAAATCAGCAGGCTATCTATTTTGTTCGTGTTCAAGAAGTGAGACTAAATAAAGCTGTGTCTCCGTAGTTAAGGAACTGTAGTAATGAACTTCAAAAAATTATGCAAAAGTGCGTTGTTGGTCACTGGTATTCTGGCCAGTTCTGCGGCAAGCGCAACGGTTATTCTCTCAACCGATTTCGACGGCCGTACAGTCAGCGGTAACACAGCCAGTGATCTAACATGGACTACAAATGGTGTTATAGCACCTGGAGTATTAGCCGCAAATTCAGGGTCAGATTCGTTTTCACTTTTCGATACTGCAGCAGCACAAGACCGTTTCGCTGTAGACCGTAACTTGCACAATGAAGGCAACTGGTTCACTGACATTACTTTCATGATGGCTAATGACTTTGCTTCTGTAAGTCTTTCAAGTGTCTCATTTGATTCCATTATTTTTAATAATAGCGGTAACGTACAAGGCGTACAGCGTGATTTGGATTTTACAGTTGAGCTGTTTGACGATTTAGCATTGGGCCCGATTTTTTCTTATGCGCAAAATAATATTTTTGCTGCAAATGGTTCAAATTCTCAGCCTGTGAAAAACATCAGCTTTGACAATTTAGCTGTGTTGTTGCAGCAAGACACCGAATATACTTTACGAATTACAGCTTCTGGGACTGGTCCTGGTAATAATGCTGGAATTGATAATTTTGTACTCTCCGGTGATGTAAGTCCTGTTCCCGCGCCTCAGGCCTTTGCATTACTAGCGCTGGCTATTGCTGGAATTGCTGTTCGTAAAGCAAAGCGTTCATAAAATAATCATGCAGCCTTAGTGTTGCATCATGCGCCAGGCTAACCGCGTTTCGCTTCAGCATATCAAGCATTTTTTGTGTGAATCGAATTGCGACGAACCTGGCGCAGATACTAATTTCCTTTTTCACACATTAGCTGATTTCTCTCTTCCGAGCCTTAACTTCGTGCATGGCCCAATCTCTGTTCTATTATCTCGTAGTTGCTATACTGAACTTAAGGTTCGGAATAATTCCTTTAAAGCTTGCTTGGCTTTAAAATCTATCTGAGTAGCTCTGTGTGTTTTGCTAGAAGCTAATCTGATTGGTACAGGACCTATGTGTTATGGTTTGTATAATTAATTAGGTTTTTCGAACCGCGGCCGATAAAACGCCAAGAGGCGACGAGTTAGCTGGAAGAATGTGATATGCAGAACAAAGGTGGTTTATTACTGATGCTCTCAGTCCTGTGGCTGGGAGACGGTAGCGCAGTGCAGGCGCAGGAGATTAAAGCGGTACAGCTTTATACTCAGGACGAGCTGATCAACATGATCAACCGTAACGAGCATCTCGACCGGGTGGTGATAGATCGCTGTCAGTTAAATCAGGATATTGAAGCCCGGGCAGAAGTCCTCAAAGTACCTGCCTATCAGTTTTTATGGGGCGATATGCTGGCCTGGGGTGTTTGTGTTGAAGCCGACCCGGAACGAGGCGTTGACTTTATGCGTCAGGCCGCCGACCAGGGACTGCCGGCCGCACTTGAGCAACTTGGTCGCTATTACAGCAAAGGCACGCTGGTGCAGCAAGACCGCAAACGGGCGGTGATATTTCTGCGCGAAGCCTCAGCACTGGGAAACCTGAAAGCTCAGATGCAACTGGCCGAACTGTTTATCGACGGTTACGGCTCTCCCTATGATTATCAGGATGCTTATCAGTGGTTGTACAACGCCGTTACGGCAGATAAGCAAACTCATCAAACTATTGCTACCTATCTGAAAGAGCTTGAAAAGCTTATGCATCCCCGGGCAGTGAGGGCCGCGCGAACTCCCCTCGATTCATAATCCCGATGCAGGTTTGAGCCAGTAAAAGAAACTGCCGCAGTGCAGTTGGTTTCCTGTATACTTCAACAAAATCATAGAATTAAATGATATTTGGAATAGGGCAGTGCAGGTAAACTAACAGGAAATTGATGCCGTTGAAGCAAAACTTAATGGGCAACACGGATTAAAAGCGGCACTGGCCGTGGCGTTCTGGTCGATACCCATACTGGTACTATGGTACTGGCTTTATTTGTATGACGACCGCTTCGCACCGGTTATGCTGGCACTCAGTGGCGCGGCAATTGGGATTGCGGTGCGGTTCTATGGCCGTGGTTATCAACTTTCCTTCGCTGTAATGGCATTTCTGGCCCACCTTGCTGTGGTTGTGGCGGCTTTTATGTTTGGCCTCAGCCTCGGTGAGGGCCAATCGGTCCGTGCTTTTATCTTAGTGGGCCTGTACGGCGTTAGCGCCTGGTCAGCAGCCTACATCGGCAGGTTAAGTATTCCCTTTGAGCAGCACAGTGCATTTTACGTCCTCACTGAAGAAGCCCCGCACGACAGTAGCAGGCAGTTGAGAAATCGTTGGTTTATCACTACGCCGCTGGCGATTGCAGGATGTTGCCTGACCCTTACCGTCTCTTTATTCGCTTTAACTGGTTTTGAGATTTTCCGCGCCACGCAATCCCATCACGAAAACCGGATGGCCGAGCGTGAAGCCTTTGAGGCACGGGCAATTGAGGTGACATCTACCCACCTTGATACGCTGCCGACCGACGAAGCAATGCGTCACGCTTTTGCTTTTTTTGCCGGACAGCTGCCAAACAAAAGTGGCAACCGCTACACCCGTTATCCAAAGTCTGACTACAAAGCAAAGCACGTCTTGTCTTACCTCAGCGAAGAGCGCGGTAATGTTAGGGCGAAGTTTATTCTGGGGCGGCTTACCTATAACGAGAACGGCTTAAGCCTGATTCAGCAAGCCGCCGACGAAGGCGATATTTATGCGAAGATCCATGTGGCATCGGAGTTTGGTTGTTATGGAGAGCCTGATAAAGCCAAACAGCTGCTTAATATGCTGGCGAAAACCACCATTGATAAAAGTGCGCTGGATGAAATTTATTCGGTGTTAAGTGTAGGCTTTGAACAGGTTTGTGCAGAATATCGGATCCCGGATTTTGCGCAGATGTATATTCGTTGAGCGCGACATGAGATCAACAAAGGGCCGGTTGAGGCCCTTTGCGTGAAGTGATTAATTGACAAACCGCTCGGTGTGGCGGGTGAAAACGGTGTAGTTTTCGTTGCTGATGTTGCTTACATAGTGCCATTGGGTGGTGACCATGGAGAGGGTAAATGACATGGTCATATAGCCCCGCTCATGAAGATTGCAGTAACTGAGATCGTCAATTAACAGGGGCAAAGCATCAGCCAGTCGTTTAGCCTGTGCTGTGTTTAGCCCCAGATAGCCTTCCATGCCCGGAGACGAAACGCTCGGTGTTGCATACTCCATCGCCACGGTCTCGCCGCTGTTGTCGGTAAGCTTATTCACCCAGCCATTATGGGTATCCCCGGCAATCACCAGTAAAGATTTTTGCGCATCCGAGAACAAGCTGAGTACTTTGTCACGCTCTGCGGCATACCCATCCCAGGCATCCAGATTGTAGGGGAGTTTGGTGGCTAAACGAGCCAGTTCTTCTTCGCTTAGGGTGGCGCCCGCCTGTTGCTTTTTGAGCAGACCAAGCAAACCTTCAATGGCACCTGCCACGGCTTCACGCTCGCTGGTTAGTACCTCAGCAGGATAATGCATCTTACCCATCAGGATCTGCTGCCCGAGCACCTGCCAGCGGGCACTGCTTTGCTTAACTTCATCGGCCAGCCAGTTAAACTGGGCCCTGCCCAGCAATGTGCGATCCGGATTATGCAGCGCCTGCATAAATGCTTTGCCGTCAAACTGGCCATCGGCACGCTTATAATCGGCCATGTTAAGCTGCTTTTCACGACCAATTACCCGTGTATCAAGCATATACAGGTTTACCAGATTGCCAAATTCAAAGCTGCGGTAAATCTGCGGGTTACCATCGCCCATGGGCGGACGAATGGGTAACCATTCGTAATAGGCCTGAATAGCGGCGGTGCGCCGGGCAAAAAAATCGCCTTCGTCGGCCGAATGGTTCTGCGCTCCCGACATATAGGTATCGTTGGCAATCTCGTGATCATCCCAGATAGCGATGAAAGGTTTACGCTGATGCAGTAACTGCAGGCCGTTGTCCTGCCGGTAAGTTGCATAGCGAAGCCGGTAATCCTTAAGCGTTAGCAGCTCTCCTTCATTACCCGGCATAAAGTCGCGGCCTATGGCTTCTGCGTTGGCCGTGGCATAGCCGCCTTTCGGGTATTCATAAATGTAATCACCAAGGTGCAGTACCACATCAACTTCACTATCCTCAGCGGCTGCTTTGTAAGCATTGAAGTAACCCGCCGGATAATTAGCGCAGGAAAAAATAGCAAACTTCAGCTTATCAATTACGCCCGTCGCCAGAGTACTGGTGGTACCGGTTACGGAACGGTTTTCACTGGTAAAAAAGCGATAGTAGAACGACCGGCCTGCAGGTAAATCCTGAACATCAATTTTTACGGTAAAATCGTTGTTGCGCGTGGTTTTTGCCACGCCGTCGCGCAGCGGTGAATTGAAGTCCGGCGAGGTGGCAATTTGCCAGCGCACATAACCGCTGTCGTCATTGTCGGCCGGTACTGCTCTGGTCCACAGAATCACGGCGCTGGTGGTTGGATCGCCACTGGCTACGCCGTGGGTAAATTCAACGGCCGGGAAATAGTCTTTGGTTTGGGGGGCCGAGGCACAGCCGGTTAACTGGGTCGACAGAGTAAGAGTACCGCCGAGTAAAGAAGAAAGTTTAATAAATCGTCGTCTGTCCATGGCGCTTTAATAACTGTAGGAAAAAAGAATGCTCACTTTAGCGTAACTGGTGCAGCTTGCCTACCTTCTGTCACCCGTCGTATTGCTTTGCAATTTAGCTCGGGCTGGACGATAGTTAGGTTTACCTAATCAATGAGGGCAACACATGGAACTTGGCGCATTTTCGGTAAGCTTATCGGTAAAAGATATCCATACTTCAAAAGCATTTTACGAGAAACTTGGGTTCAGCGAGTCTGGCGGTGACATTAATCAGAACTGGCTGATTATGCGCAACGGTAAAAATGTCATCGGACTGTTCCAGGGCATGTTCGAGGGCAATGTCCTGACCTTTAATCCCGGTTGGGATCAGGATTGTAAAACGCTGGACTCGTTTACATCGGTGCAGGATATAGAATCGGCCTTGACCGATGCCGGGGTGATTCTGACCAAGAAAACCGAGCCAGGTTCTTCAGGACCAGAAAGCATTGCCATGATCGACCCCGACGGCAACGCGATCCTGATTGATCAGCATGTCTGACTTGCGGTAAACAAAACTGCATATCGGGTCAGTAGCATCGCTGACATATTTGTTTACAATCCTGTGTAACCGGTGACTGGCGCCTTGCGGCGCTTTTCTTTATGGTGTGCTGCGTGAAAATTCGTTCCGACAGTTGCATTATTAAGAGCCGGGTCGGTGTGAAAGTTTCAACTCACTATATTAACGCTGCATAAGGTAACATTTTAATGAAAAAGCTTTTGATTGCAGGTGTAGTTTCCGCTGCACTGCTTGGCGGATGTGCCACAGAAAAAGCTCAGGCTCCGGCCAGCCCGGTTGCTACGCCAGAGAGCGTAATGGTATCGCCTAACGACGACAGACAGTACGATACTTTTACTTTACCCAACCAATTAGAAGTGATGCTGGTGTCTGACCCGGCAGCCGAAAAATCGGCCGCATCACTGAGCGTGAGTGTAGGCTTGCTGCACGACCCGATGTCACAGCAGGGCATGGCGCACTATCTGGAACATATGCTGTTCTTAGGGACTGAGCGCTACCCGGATACCAAAGGGTATACCGAGTTTATGACCGCTAACGGTGGCCAGCACAATGCCTACACGTGGCTGGATATCACCAACTACATGTTTAAAATCAATAATGATGCCTACGGCGAAGCGCTGGATCGTTTCTCTGATTTCTTCAAGGCGCCCAAACTTTACCCGGAGTATACCGACAAAGAGAAAAATGCGGTCAATGCGGAATGGTCCATGCGCCGCGAGATGGATTACTTTGGCCAGTTTAAACTGGCGCGCAGCCTGATGGGCGACCATCCGGCCAACCGCTTTCTGATTGGTAACCTGGAAACCCTTGGCGATAAGGAAGGCAGCAAGCTGCACACCGAAACGGTGAACTTCTACGAGCGTTACTACTCGGCCAACATTATGAAGCTGGCGATGATCAGCAACCGTCCACTGGACGAAATGAAAGCGCTGGCAGAAGAATACTTCGGCAATATTGAAAACAAGAACATCGATAATCCAACAGTTGACGATAAACTCGATTTTGCCAAAGTGGGCGGCAAGCGAATTCATTATGTACCCAATGAAGACGTTAAAAAACTCAACATCGACTTCACCATCAGTGATAACAGCGATGAGTTTGCCACCAAACCTAACCAGTTCTTAACCTACCTGATTGGCTCTGAAATGCCGGGCACGCCGGCTTATCAGTTAAAGGCCATGGGGCTGATTTCTAATCTGTCTGCCTCTGCGTCGCCGAACATGTATGGTAACTACGGTTCGTTCAGCATCAACATCGATCTCACCGATGCCGGTATGCAAAACCGCGAAGCCATTGTGGCTGTGGTGATGCAGTATATCGACCTGATCCGTGAGCAAGGCGTAGACGAAAAATACTTCGGTGAAATTCAGACCAGCCTGAACAACCGTTTCCGTTTCCTGCAGAAGTCCGATGAATTTGGCTATGTGTCAAATCTGGCGGCAGCGATGCAGGAAGTACCGGCTAAGTTTGCGGTATCTTCGCCGTATTACTATGAATCCTTCGATGCTGAGGCTATCCAGGAAGTTCTGGCACAGTTAACGCCTGAGCGCGTTCGTATCTGGTATATCAGTAAAAATGAGCCATCAGACAGCCAGCTTCACTTCTACGACGGTAAATATCAGGTTGATACCATTAGCGCAGAAGAAATTGCCAGCTGGCAGCAACCTGCGCAAATTGCGCTGAATTTACCGGCCGTCAATACGCTGTTACCGCAAGAATTTACCCTTAAGCCACAAACACCACAGGAAAAACCTGAGCTGGTGATTGATGAAAACGGCGTTAAGGTGTGGTCGTTCCCGAGTCAGGCATTTACCGAGCAACCGCGCGGTGAAATGACCGTTTACATCAATTCAGGTTTACCTGAGTCTGATGTTAAAGCAACGGTAATGACGGCCCTGTGGAAAGACTTGTACAGCCTGCAGCAAAGCGCGCTGATGACGGAGGCCAGCATTGCTGGTATGTCGCTACGCTTTAGCGATGGCAATGGTATCAGTCTGGCCATTGGTGGCTTTACCGATAAGCAGCCTGAGTTATTAACCAAAGCCCTTGATGCGCTGGTGGTAGATGTAAACGAGCAGAACTTTGCCCAGGCGGTAGACCGTTACGTACGCGGCTTACAAAACGCCGGTAAGAAATTTCCGTTCTATCAGGCGTTTGATGCTTATAACAACCTGATCCGTGAGGGTAACTTCAATACTGACGCACTTATCAGCGCGGCTGAGTCGTTAACGGTGGCCGACATGCAGGCATTTATGCAGGCTCTGCTGAGTGAAAACCAACTGCGTATTTTTGCCTTTGGTAACTATGACAAGGCCGATCTGGACAACGCCGTAGCGTTAGTCAAAGGGGCGCTGCCGGAAAATCGCACCAGCGTAAATTACGATATGCGTGAATTCTGGCAGCCACAGGCTGAACAGACGCTGGTCTGGCAGCAGGATCTGAGTGTTGCCGATGTGGCACTGATTGATGTGATGGTTCACCCAACACCTGGTTTTGATACCCGGGCTGCTGGCACGGTATTGCGTGGTCACTTCAGAACCGTCGCCTTTGACAAGCTGCGTACCGAAGAGCAACTGGCTTACGCGGTAGGTGGTATGGCAACCAGCATTGGTGATTACACCGGTTTTGCCATGTTTATTCAGACCCCGGTGAAAGACGTAGCGGCTATGCAGGCGCGTTTTGATGAATTTAAAACGCAATACAAAGTCGCACTGGATGCCTTAACCGAGGAAGAATTTGCCAAGTTAAAAACCAGTGCACTGGTATCGCTGAAGGAAGCGCCTAAAAATATGCGTGATGAAGTGGTACCGTTTATTTCAGACTGGTATCGCGAGAAATACGACTTCGACAGCGAGCAGAAACTCATTGCGGCGGTTGAGAAAGTGACCCTGGAAGATGTGAAAGCGTTTTACCAGCAAACTATGCTTAACGACAACGCGGCACGGATCTCTGTTCAACTGCGAGGTACCAGCTTTGTGGAACAACCTTTTGCAGATATCAAAGGGGCCACTAAGGTTGAGGATCTGGCCGGCTTTCACGAGTCGATGAAAAAACAATAAGCCAGCAGCACTTTACTGCAACACAATCAAAAACGGTGGCCTTTGCCACCGTTTTTTTATGCCGTGGTCCGTTATATACTGACGCCACTACAATTCTTCTATGCAATTGAGTATTTAATGAGCCAGATTAGTATTATACTGGCAGCAATACATCAAACCACAGAGTTTATATGACAGATGATCCGCACTACGAGCGGGAAAAAGCCAAGTACGACAATCCGGTAGCCAGCCGCGAATATTTGCTGGAAACCCTTAAAGAGCATGGCAAACCCATGACCTTTATGGACATTTGCCAAAGCGTAAATGCCCAGGACGAAGACAGCCGGATTGGTATTCAACGACGCCTGCGCGCCATGGAGCGCGAGGGGCAAATTCAATTTACCAAACAAAAACGCTATGCCGTTCTGCAACAGGAACAGCTTATCCGCGGGCGAATTATAGGCCACCGTGACGGTTACGGTTTCCTGCGTCCCGATGATAATTCCGGCGACTTGTTTATCAGTGCCGGGCAAATGCAAATGTTTATGCACGACGACAGGGTGGAAGCCCGTGAAAGCGGTACAGACCGCCGTGGTCGTCGCGAAGCCTATATTAATCAGGTGATAGAGCCCCGTAAGGAGCCCATTGTTGGCCGGTATTTTACCGAACAGGGCATGGGGATGGTTATTCCTGATGATAGCCGAATCAACTTTGAGATCATTATTCCACCTGAACACGCTCACGGTGCCAGACAAGGCAATGTAGTGGTGGTGGAAATTACTCAGCGTCCCCGTCGGCGGGTCAGCCCGGTTGGCCGGATAATTGAAGTGCTCGGCGAGCACATGGCGCCGGGGATGGAAATCGAAATGGCCCTGCGCACCTTCGATATTCCCCATCAGTGGCCTAAAGGCGTTACCCGACAGATTGAAGGGTTAACCGACAGCGTTAAGGAAGAAGACAAAACCGGCCGCGTCGACCTGCGTCAGTTACCGCTGGTGACTATCGACGGTGAAGATGCAAGAGACTTCGACGACGCCGTATTCTGTGAGCCGCTGGATAACGGTGGCTGGCAGTTATGGGTAGCCATTGCTGATGTGAGTCAGTATGTGACGCCGGGCAGTGCGCTGGATGCCGAAGCGCTGGAGCGCGGTAACTCGGTGTACTTCCCTGAGCAGGTTATTCCCATGTTGCCGGAAGTGTTGTCGAACGGGCTATGCTCACTGAATCCTGAGGTTGACCGGCTGTGCATGGTATGTGAAATGACCGTCAGCCCGGCAGGTAAACTGGAGAATTACCAGTTTTACGAAGCGGTGATGAATTCTCACGCTCGCTTTACCTACAGCAAAGTGTGGCAGATTTTAAGCGGTAACAAAGAGCTTCATCAGCGTTATGAAGAATTTGTGCCCCACCTGCGCCATTTACACGACCTGTACCGCGCGCTTAAAAAAGCCCGTGCTCAGCGTGGTGCCATTGAGTTTGAAACGCAGGAAAGTAAATTTGTTTTCAATGCCCAGCGCAAGATTGAAAACATCGTGCCCATTGAGCGTAACGATGCCCATAAGCTGATTGAAGAATGTATGATCATGGCCAACGTTAGTGCGGCCTTGTACATTGAAAACAATAAAGCGCATTCACTGTTTCGCGTGCACGACAAGCCTGATGCGGACAGGCTGACCGCGTTTACCTCTTATCTGGGTGAAGTAGGGATCCCGCACAGCATTGTAGAGGGCGCCTCGCCGGCCGATTTTACTGCGGTGGTCAGCAAAACCCGTGGTCGCCCTGATCAGGAACTTATCCAGACCATGCTGCTGCGCTCCATGAAGCAGGCTATCTACGATGGCGATAACATCGGCCACTTCGGCCTGGCGCTCGATGCGTACGCTCATTTTACTTCGCCGATCCGACGTTATCCGGATCTGGTGGTACACAGAACGCTTAAATCGATCCTTAAAAAACAAGGGCAGACGGTTCATGGTGCCAAGTCATACAGCGAAGAGGAAGTCGAGCAGTTAGGCGAACAGTGCTCCATGACTGAACGCCGTGCCGATGATGCTACCCGTGACGTCAGCGACTGGCTCAAATGCGAGTTTATGCAGGACCACGTGGGCGAAACCTTTGAAGGGGTGGTGAGCTCGGTAACCGGCTTTGGTATTTTCGTGCGTATCACCGAATACCATATTGATGGTCTGGTACATATTACCTCTCTCGATGATGACTATTACCGTTATGACGAAGTGAAACAAACTCTTAGCGGCGAGAGCGGCGCCCGCCAGTACCGTTTAGGCGATCAGCTGGAAGTCAAAGTAGCGGCTGTGAATCTGGATGAACGTAAAATCGATCTGGTGCTCGATAATAAGTGGTTGCGCTCCCAGGGCGGTAAAAAGGTTAAAGTGGTTAATAAGCGCAGTGGTGACGAAAAATCGCCGGGCCGCCAGCGTCGTAGTACTAAAGACGCCGATAAAAGCGGTGGGAAAAGCTCAGGTAAATCACGACGTAAGCCAGCGGGAAAGTCTGGCAGTACAGCGAATAAGCGCGGTAGCTCCAATAAGGGGCGGCCGGCAAAAGGTAAGAAAGGTTAATGGCACAGCAAGAATGGTTATACGGTCTGCATGCCATGCAGGCGGTAATTGAAAACGAACCCGAACGATTGATTGAAGTCTGGGTATTGAAAGGGCGTGATGATGAGCGGTTGATTAATATTGTTAATCAGGCTCGTCGTTTCGGCGTGTCGGTGCAATTTTGCAACCGCAAAGTGCTCGACGATAAAGTAAAAGGTGAGCAGCACCAGGGCATAGTCGCCCGGGCGAAGCCAGCAAAAACCCTGGATGAAAGCGATTTGGACCAGTTGCTGGATTCAACCCCCGTGCCCTTATTGCTGGTGCTTGATGGCGTAACCGATCCGCATAATATCGGTGCCTGCCTGCGTACCGCCGACGCGGCCGGTGCACACGCCCTGATAGTGCCGAAAGACAAGTCCGGTGGACTTACCGGCACGGCCCGCAAAGTCGCTTGTGGTGCCGCTGAAGTAGTGCCTTTTATACAGGTCACTAATCTGTCGCGAACCTTAAAACAGCTGCAGGATAAAGGGGTTTGGGTAATCGGTACTGCCGGCGAAGCCGAGCAACTGATTTACGATTGCAAGCTAAGCGGCCCAATGGCACTGGTAATGGGCGCCGAAGGCAAGGGCATGCGCCGCTTAACCCGCGAAACCTGTGATGAACTGGTAAAACTCCCCATGGCTGGCAGCGTATCGAGCCTGAATGTGTCGGTGGCTACCGGGGTTTGTTTATACGAGATTGTCCGCCAGCGCGGCCTTTAAGGTACTAGGCGATGGAAAGCATAGCCCAGCTTGAGAGATGGATGACGGCCATTTCTGAGCCGCATATTGTCCTTGGCTATGGCAGCCTGATGAACAGCGACTCCCGTAGTCGTCATTCTGGTATTCCCCACGATGGCGTTGAAGTTGAGGTATTTGGTTTCGAGCGGGGCTGGATAACCCGCTCTGAACCCGAACTGCAAACCTACGTTGGCGCCTATCAGAAAAAAGATGGCTGGCTGAATGCTCAGCTTGTGCCTACCCATCTTGATCCTGCGCTGCAAAAGCGGGAGCAGGACTACCGCTTTACACCGGTGACCATCGACCAGTTAAACTTTGAACTGGCTGATGACCTCACCGAGCGATTGATTGAGTGGATAAAGCAGCGCGATATCTGGATTTGCGAATCGTTAAAGGTTGAGTTCTCAAGTGCTGATTATCCGGTCCATCAAAGCTATATCGATACCTGTCTGGCCGGTTGCCTGGAGTTAGGCGGCGAAGCGGCCGCCCGGCGTTTTATAGATTCAACCACAGGTTGGCAGCATCACCGGGTTAACGATCGCGAAGCGCCTCGCTACCCGCGGGCGGCAGTGGTCAACCCGGCTTACTTTGCGGTGATCGATCAGTTGCTGGATGACCCGTCATGATTATTGAGTCCGAGCGGCTGAGGCTGCGACGACTGAGTCGGGATGATGTGGATTTTATTCTGGCGGTAACTAACGACAAACAATGGCTGACGTTTATCGGCGATCGCGGTATTAACGACGATGGTCAGGCCAGCCAGTATATAACCGTAGCCAGTGACAGCTTTGCTGCCAAAGGATATGGCTTATGGCTGGTTGAAGCCATTGATGCAGAGGGCGATAAGCGAATTGGACTATGTGGCTTTATCCGCCGTCCGTTTCTGAGTTGCCCCGATCTTGGTTATGCCTTTTTACCCCGGGGGCGCGGCAAAGGCTATGCCTGTGAAGCGGTAAACCTGGTGCTAAGCTGGGCTTCCTCGCATACTAATGAGCGCCAGGTCAGCGCTATTTGCCGGCCGGATAACCTTGCTTCGCTGGCAGTGCTCCAGCGTGCAGGGTTTGAGCGCATGGGAAAGCTATTTCAGCCACAGCAACTGCCTCACGATTTCTTTTTGCGCCCTTTGTAGTCTGCTTGCTGGCTTCGACTGAACAGGCCAATTCAGCTTTAATTTATGAGGTATGTGTTATACTTTAGCCGGTATTATTCTATGTCTTTTCAAATTCATTTAAGCAGGGAGCAGGGACGTCTTGGGCTTATTTGCATCTATCAAAAGCAAACTAACCTTTATTAGCCAGCGTTATGGCAGAACGCTAACGCTATTGGCGGTGGTGTTGTTTTTAACGTTCGACTTTATTGCCCTCTCGCTCAATGTCTGGCTGTCTTATCGTATTGAAGCGGCCGCCATCAATATCAACCTTTCCGGCAGGCAGCGGATGCTCAGTCAGCGTTTGGTGAAAAACCTGCTGATGATGGAAAACGCCTATACTAACCAAGAAGTGTACAGTGCTGCGCTGGCAGAACTTAGGGAAACCTATAAGCGTTTCGACCTTACTCTCGATAGCTTCCATCGTGGTGGGCGAATACTTTCGGCCGAGAACAATGTTATTGAGGTAGCTCCCCTAACTAGCGCTGCTACCACCCAAATAGTGCAGCAGGCGCTACTGGAGTGGTCACCCCTAAGACAAAAAGTCAGGCAACTGATTGGCCGTGAGTATGACCATTTGCTCCTCCGGCAAGCCATCGATGTGGCGCAGCGAAAAAACCTCACGTTACTCGATTTGATGAACAAGCTTACCGTTGAGCTTGAACACGAAACTCAGGCAGAAGCCATGTCAATTCGCTTTTATCAGGGACTGGCTTTTTTCCTGGCCATTATTAACTTTTCCCTGGCAATTTTGATGTACCGCTTGCGGGTACGAAAAGCCATTCACTCTGTGGATTTGGTCGATAACATAGTGAATAAGATCGCTGCTGGCATTCTGGTAGCTGATGAAAGCCATAAAATTATCAGAGTAAATAAGCTCATGGAAAACATGAGTGGTTATGCTACGAGCGAGCTGCTTGGCCGCAAAGTTGATACTTTGTTGTATGAACATGAAGGTGAAATGTTCGGTGTGCGTAAAATTGGCGAGCAATATCATTGCCAGGTAGAGGTTAGTAAAGTCCTGATCGGTAACCGTCCGGCAACGGTGTACACCATTATTGATGACAGTCAGCAAAAAGCCCAGCAGCAGGAACTCACGTTGCTGGCTTATCACGATCAGTTAACGGATTTACCTAATCGCCACCTTTTTAATGACCGCTTGTCGGTAGAACTGAAGCATGCCCGGCGCCGCAATGAAAAAATCGCCCTGTTGTTTATCGACCTCAACGGGTTTAAAGGCGTAAACGATCGCTATGGACACAAGTTTGGGGATTTATTACTGGGACGTGTTGCTGTCAGAATGAAGCAGACCGTACGGGATTCCGACACTGTGGCAAGGCTTGGCGGCGATGAGTTTACACTACTGCTCACTGATATAGAGTCTTATAAAATGTGTAAGGCGCTGGTGGATAAAATCATTGATGCGATTTGCAAACCCTACCTTATTCAGGAGGTACTGGTTGAAGTAGGTGCGAGCATCGGGGTGGCCTGTTTTCCTGACGATGCAACCAATGAGCAGGAATTATTGAGCCTGGCGGATAAAGCCATGTATCGCTCTAAAGCCACTGGCGAAAGCTGTATTACCTTCGCCAGCGACTGGCTTTCACATAAGCCCGAAAAGCATCAGGTGGATCAAAACTGAGGTGGCAGCAGTTCCACTTTATTTATGATAATCGGCTCTACCGGTGCATCGGCGAAACCAATGGTCGCTTTATATTCGGTTTCTACTTCGCCTATGGCATCAACCACTTCATAGCCTTCCACTACGGCTCCAAAGACCGCATAGCCCCATGAGCTGCCCGGGTCGAGGTTATCGTTTTCATCCAGATTAAAGAAGAACTGACGGGTGGCGGTATGCGGGTCGTTCTGACGAGCCATTGCAACCGAATACATGGTATTTTTCAGGCCGTTGCCTGATTCGTTAAAGATGGCCGGGTAAGACGATTTCTCTTCATAATCCACCGTATAACCACCGCCCTGAACGATATAACCAGGGATAATGCGCTGAAAAATGGTGCCTTCGAAACTTCGCTTATCCACATAACGCAGAAAGTTGTTTACTGTGATGGGCGCACGGCGACGATCCAGCTCGATGACAATATCTCCCATGGTGGTTTCCAGCTTAACCCGTGGGTAGTAATTATCAGGCTGGATTTGTGAACCGTCATCCGCTTCTTTTTTTGCGGCCTGAGCAGCCACGGTAAAAATCAGCAGTGAAAATAGCAGAGCTCTTAGCATGGGTTATCCTTATCGTTTTGCAGCACTAAAAATGACAAACTTGTTGTGACTGGCAAGGGTAGTCACGCCGCCAAACAAGCGTTTAAGGGTATGGTAATAATCCAGGTGCCGGTTGGCTACCACAATCAGATGACCACCTTTTTCCAGCAGTTCATAGGCATCATGGAACATCTGCCAGGCAATATGATCGGTAATGGTATTCTGCTGGTGGAACGGCGGGTTACACAACACTTTGGTAAAGCTGGGGCGGGCAGGCTGGTCGAGTAAAGATTCCAGACAGTTACTGGCTACAAAGCGGCACTGGTTAACCTGTTCCGGAAAATTGTTTTCGACATTCAGGCGGGCCGAAGCAATCGCCATGTAGGACTCATCTACAAAGGTGACCTTGGCGTTTGGTGCCATACTCAGTGCATTCAGCCCCAGTACGCCATTCCCGCAGCCGAGGTCGAGCAGGTTGTCATGGTCGCTGACCTGCATATGCTCGAGTAAAAAACGTGCGCCGATATCCAGCGACTGGCGGGAAAATACGTTGGCATGATTAGCGACCTGCACCGTCTGGCCATTGGGTAGTCGGCAGGGCCACACCGTGGGGTACGGATTTTTAACCTCGCGGCCAAGCACTTCGGGATCCGGCTGACAAAAAATCAGCCGGGATTTCTTTTTCGCCAGTGACGTTTTAGTGGGGCCAATAAGCTTTTCAAACAGTGCCAGCACAGAGCGCGTAACGGTTTTTACTTTTGCCCCGGCGACGATAACGGTTTGCGGGCCGACCACTTTGCGCAGCGCCAGTAACTGACTTTCCAGTAGTGCCAGGGTGCGGGGAATTTTGATGATAACCAGCGCCGGTGATTCAGGCAAAGGCGCAAGGCAGTCCTGCATGGTTACTGCGGGCAGTTGGTTGGTTGCCAGGTTTTCCTTAAACGATAACTCTGAAATCTTTGAGTCAGACACCCACACCGGTTGCTCTTCAGCAAACCAACATCCCAGTGCACCGAAATCATCATTAAAGAGTATCCACGGCTGTTGGCTGCCTGATAACGCCGGTAGCTCTTGCCCGATATGTTCAATAAGCAGTTCGTCAGCACTGTCCCAGGCCTGCAGACTCTTGTGCTGATGTTTGGCCGGATAACGGATCAGCGTCAATGTGCGGTCAGATAGTGTAAACTCTGTGTTCATGATGTGTGGTTTGCCCGGTGTTATCGATAATGCAATTTAACTTATTTGCCAGTCAGGCGGCGGCTTTAACGCCTGTATCACTGCCCGATGCCGATATCCGTTATCAGTCTGACTGGCTGTCGCCAGAGCAGGCTGAAGCGCTGTATCTTCAGCTTCAGCAGGAATTACCCTGGCGGCAGGATACTATCAAATTGTACGGCCGAGAGGTAAAAATTCCGCGCTTACAATCGTGGCACGGCGCGCCGCATTGTGAATATACCTATTCCAATTTACGCATGCCACCGCATCCCATGACAGCCAGTTTAACGCAATTGCAGCAACGACTGAGCGCAGAACTGAATGCGCCGTTTAATTGTGTTTTGGCCAACTGGTACCGCGATGGCAGCGATGGCATGGGCATGCACGCCGATGACGAACCCGAAATCGGCCCCCGCCCGGTGATAGCATCAGTCTCACTGGGCAGCACCCGGCGCTTTAGTTTTAAGCATTTGCGCAGTGGCGAGCGCAGCGAACTCATGCTGGAGCCCGGCAGCCTGTTGGTAATGGCTGGCGATACGCAGCAACACTATCACCACGGACTCAGCAAGACGCGTAAACCTATCGGTGGTAGAATTAACCTTACGTTTCGATATATTCCCAAACATGAAAACTCCGATGCAGGTGAGCCATAAATGATGCAGGTAAGACCCTTTATTGAGCAGCAATTAACGAATGAACTCGCTCCACAATACCTTGAAGTGCTGGATGAAAGTTATATGCACAATGTGCCGGATGATGCACAAAGTCACTTTAAGGTTACCGTTGTCAGTGAGGCCTTCGAAGGACTTCGCCTGATTGCCCGTCACCGCCAGGTGAATGCGCTGGTGGCTGAAGCACTGGCGGGGCCGGTGCATGCTCTGGCACTGCATACCTATACCCCGGCCGAATGGCAAAAGCGCAATCAGACGTCGGTAGATTCGCCGGCTTGCCTGGGCGGCAGCAAACTCGGCTAACTACCGTTTAGTGCAGTAACGATTAAAGCAGCCCCTGGCCAGAGAGAAAATCGAACGCCGCAATGGTTAGGGGTAACGATAACACCGTGGTGATGGCGATGATGCTGGCCGCCAGTCGGTAATCCCCCCCAAGCGTGCGAACCATCACGTAACTGGCAGCGGCTGTTGGCGCGATAGTCATTAATAATACAATGCCCAGAGGCATGCCGCGCAGCCCGGCCGCATAGGCTAATGCCACCATCACTGCTGGATAAAACACGCATTTACTCAACGAACTAAGACTAATATTAAACCAGTCTGCACTGAATGACCGGAACTGCAACGAGGCGCCGGTGCACAGCAGGGCCAGCGGTAAGGTAAGTTGCGCGAAGTATTCACCGGTGGTGGTTAGCAATACGGGCAGACGCCAGTCGAAATAAGAGAAGGGTAACGCAATAACAATGGCTATTATTAGCGGATTCTTCACAATACCTTTTATCTGTGAGGTAAGTGAGCGCTTGCCTTCCTGATAAAAATTGAGAATAAATACCGATAATACATTAAACAAAATGGTGACCATACCCAGATAAACAGAGGCGGCTGCCAGACCATCACTGCCGTAGGTTTGTGCGCAATAAGCCAGACCAATAATACCCATATTGGCCCTGAAGCCGCCCTGGGTGACCACCCCGGTTGCCTGGCGATTCGGCACCATCAGATGACTGGCTAACATCAGCAGCAAAAAATAGCCCAGCGTGCCGGTTAAGCCGGTAATGATCAGTACCGGATTCGCCGCTTTACTGAAATCAGCCTGACTGATGGAGATAAACAATAAGGCTGGCAGGGCCACGGTAAACACCAGTTTGGAGCCGGTGGCGACAAATTCATCATTAATAAGTTTGGCGCGCAATAATACATTGCCCATGATAAGTAATACGAGGACCGGGCCAATAACAGTGATGGCAAAATCAAAGGTGGATGCTTGCATAACGGTTGAGAATCCCGAAAAGGCAGTGAAAGCGATTTTGAAACAACAGCATAGCACCAATTAGCGGGCACCGGGCAAGGTTAATGCATTAATCCTTGCATCAGGTTGTGAAAAAGTGAAAGAGCTACAGCTCCGCAGCTGAGCTTTGTAGCTGAACGCTTTTTACGCAAATGTATGAATCTGGTATCGAAGCAGTAACAGTCAAAATTACTCAGATGTCGCAGAGGGTGACTCTGTTGCGAGTACTTCCTGTAATCCTTTCTGCATAAGTGCGGTGCGGCGCTGATTAATCATTTGCCGGGAGATAATAAGGCCAAGCAACAAAGCGGCTATGGGCAGCCAGCTGCCATAACCAAAAAACGAATACAAAATACCACCCAGGCCAAAAATCATAAATACCGGTAGTAGCCAGCAATACATTTGGAACAGGCGTTTTGCCGGGGGATTGAAACTGGTGTCGCGGGCTTTTTCCAGCAAGGTAAACTGCTCATGACGTTCGCGATCGGCGATTTCCGGGAATTGGTCGATGTATTCTTTAATATCCATAACTGACGTTTCGACGTTATTTTTGCTGCAAAGTGTAGGCGCAGCGAATTCACAATGCAATCCTACGGCAGGCTAACCTGATTAAGTAAGATATCCACGGCTTCAGAAACCCACTCAGCAATAATGTTCTGGTCGGGGATAAAATCCGGATGCAGCAAACAATACATCTGCGATTGACCCCGCAAAACAGTAATAAAGTCGGTCGCCAGACGCAGCGGCTCGCAACCGTTATCAGCCAGCTCATGCTTTTGCAGGGCGCGGTTAACTGCTTCGGCTATCACCGGCAGGATACTGGCGGGCCCGGCATCGTAAAAGGTTTTTGCAAGCCCGGGGAAGCGCGGCGCTTCAGCAACCACGGCGCGGAATAAGGCCTGATTCTCTGGTGCTAGTAATAAGGTTAGGTACGCTTCACCAATACGAAACAGCGATTCTGAAAAATGCATATCGGGCAAACTAATGGCTCTGACCTGTTCAATAAAGTGTTTGCACTGGGTATTCACCACCGAGGCAAATAAACTCTCTTTGGTGGGAAAGTGATTATATAAGGTGGCTTTGGAAACGCCGGCTTTTTTCTGGATCAGATCGGTAGTGGCGCCATTGTAACCGTACTGCAGAAAATAATGACAAGCCGCTTTGATTATGGCCTGAGTCTTTTGCTGTTTGTTATTGAGAGACATGAAGTTTTTACTATCTGAGGTGTTAACGACTATGGTAACGACTTACCCGGCTCAGGCAATGCTCTAAGGGGCAGCTTTGACTGCGTTTATCGCATCGGGCGGCAGATTTTTACAAACTGTTAAAGGACAAATGAGCCTGGTAATGGTAGGATCGCCGACCGATTTTTAACCACCTCAGTGCTGAGATAGTAATGTTTGATATCATCACGAGTAAAGAAAGTAACGTAAAGAATGACGTGCTCTCAGGAATAACCGTTGCCCTGGCACTGGTGCCCGAAGCCGTTGCTTTTGCATTTGTTGCCGGCGTTGAGCCGATGATAGGCCTGTACGCGGCATTTATGATGGGGCTGATTACCTCTGCCATTGGTGGCCGTCCTGGCATGATTTCCGGTGCAACCGGCGCGATGGCAGTTGTTATGGTTGCCCTGGTTGCCGAACACGGTGTCCAGTACTTGTTTGCCGCAGTGTTATTGGCCGGTTTGTTGCAAATATTGTGCGGCGTATTTCGCTTAGGGAAGTTTATTCGCCTGGTGCCTTACCCGGTTATGCTGGGCTTTGTAAACGGCCTGGCTATCGTAATTTTCCTGGCCCAGTTGGGGCAGTTTAAAGTCACTGGCGCACTGGGTACCCAGGAGTGGATGAGCGGCACTATGCTCTACATTATGCTGGGGCTGGTTGCATTAACCATGGCAATCATCTACATATTGCCAAAACTGACCAAAGCCGTACCCGCATCGCTGGCGGCGATTATCACTATTACATTGTTAGTGCACGGACTGGATCTGGAAGCCCGCACGGTTATCGACTTCGTGCGCGACATGCTCCCGGTTGACCAACGCGACAGCGCCACCCTTGCGGGCGAGCTGCCAACGTTTGCTATCCCTATGGTGCCATTTAACTGGGATACGCTGATGATCATCTTACCAACCTCGGTCATTTTATGTCTGGTGGGTTTGATTGAGTCACTGTTAACCCTCACCCTGATTGACGAAATGACCGATACCCGTGGCCGCGGTAACAAAGAATGTATTGGTCAGGGTGTTGCTAACACCGTGAACGGTTTCTTTGGTGGTATGGGTGGTTGTGCCATGATTGGCCAGAGCATGATTAACATTAACTCTGGTGGTCGCGGACGCTTATCAGGTATCACCGCAGCAGTAGTATTACTTGGCTTTATTTTATTCGCTGCACCGCTGATTGAGATGATCCCGCTGGCAGCACTGGTTGGTGTAATGTTTGTGGTAGTAATAGGCACCTTCGAGTGGGCATCGTTCCGCATAATCCGTGGCGTTAATAAGGAAGATGCTTTTGTCTTGTTCCTGGTAACCGCCGTTACCGTTATTGCCGACCTGGCGATTGCCGTGGTGGTTGGGGTAATAGTTTCTGCGCTGGTGTTTGCCTGGAAAGCTGCTCGCTACGTTGATTCGAAAACCCACATTGATGACGATGGCTGGAAAGTCTACGAGCTGCGTGGCCCGGTATTCTTTGGTTCAGTCAGTCACTTTAAAGAGCTGTTTGACGTGGCTAATGACCCGGAAGATGTGGTTATCGACTTTAAGAACAGCCGTATTTGGGATTCATCAGGCATTGATGCGCTGGATGGTCTGGCCGATAAATACGAGCAGGCGGGTAAGAAACTGCATATCCGTCACGTGAGTCAGGAATGCCAGAGCTTGCTTAACAAGGCCGGTAAATTCGTTGAGATAAACGTTAACGAAGACCCTCGTTACCGGATAGCAACCGACAAGCTTGCCTAACCGGGTAGTTTTACAGGCAAAAACATAAAGGGGTCAGAAAATCAAGGGGTCAAATCAAGGGGTCAGAGTAATTATTTACTCTGACCCCTTGATTACCTTGATTAGACCCCTTGATTAGGAGCAAAGTGCTTTTAGTCGCGTTTGGCTGCCAGGTAGTTAAACAGTTCCAGGCGTTCAGTTGGTGTCAGGTCACGGCCAATCTGTACTTTATATTTACCGTTAACAATGAAGGTAGGCACCGAGCGCACTTCGCGGCGATAGTCTTCTACGACTTTATTGTTTTTACCCAGCATCGATTTAACGCCAAAGCTTTTAGCCAGCTTATCGAATTTTGCTGAATCCACACCGTTGATAATAAAGATGTTACGGATGTCTTTCATGCCAGTAATGGTGGCACGTTGTTTATGGATATAGTTAAAAATTGCGGCACTCAGCTTGTCTTCCTGCTTCAGTGCTTTCGCGATTAACATACCCGTGGTCACTTCATCCTGCACTTCCTGACTGGCGTAAGGCATGAAGTTAACGTGTACTTTTTCGAACTTAACACCTTCATCCAGCGACTTTTTAAGTTCGGCTACGAATGGCTCTGTGCGGTAGCAGTGCGGACACCAGTAAGAGAAAAACTCGACGACTTGTGGCGAGTCACTTAAAGGCTTATCGATTTCTTCGTAATGTTTACCTTCTTCCCACTTAACAGCGGCAGAGGCCTGTAATGGAATCAGCAATGCTAGTACAACCCACAAAGCAAACTTCTTCATTCGAGTGTTTTCCTTTCTAATTCAAGTAAACGTTGAGATTATCATACCGCTAAATAATCGCCTAGTCAGTGACGACCAGGCGAATTAAACGGCGATTAACGGTTAAAAGCGATAGCTGGTATGCACCAGGAAACGCCGCTGGGCACCGCGGTAGCCAATGATATCTTCATAGTCTTCAGACAATGCATTATCCACTCGGACCCCAAACTGCCACTGTTGGTTCCAGTCATAGTTCACGTTTATGCTGGTTAGCCAGTACGGATCAAGACTGAGAACTTCGCCGCTGAATGACGTGGGCGGGTAAAAGATATCCTGACGCACGCCGGTGTAATCTGCTTTGATATAAACAGATAAACCCTGAACCGGTAATGAATGGCGGTAGGTTACCGAGCCGGTGTGGTTAGGGCGACGCAGTTCAACCGCCTGATCGGCGCCATCACCGCTGGTGGCATCCAGATAGCTGTAGTGGGCAGTGAACTGCCAGGTATCAGCAACCCATTGCAGCGATGCTTCAAAGCCGTCGCGGCGGGAATCCTGACTGGCATTGGCCACCGAGCTTAAGCCACTGGCGCTATCCCATACACTGGTGATTTCGTTTTCCAGGCGCGTAGAAAATACGCTGAAATCGGCTGAAAGCTGACGGCTGAACTGGCTTTGCAGTCCCACTTCAAACTCCCGGCTTTGTTCTGGCTTGAGATCAGGGTTACCAATAAACTGGGCCGGATAATAGCCGAACAGCTCAGTGAAGTTAGGGGTTTTAACAGCCTGGCTGATGCTGGCAAAAACATTAACCTGACGGCTCAGGGCATAGTGTGCACCGGCGCGATAACTCCAGGCCTTTTCGAAGCGATCGTTATCGTCGTAGCGTACGCTGAACTGCGTAGTCAGCTCGTCTGTGCCCAGCCCGGTTAACTCCGCAAAAATACTGCTGGTGCTGTCATCGCCGCGGTAGTTCGGATCGCCCCAGTCAGCCGGCCCGCGCTGTTCGAACTCGCGACGGAGTAGCTCAGTGCCAATAGCAAACTGGGCCACGTCGGTAGTGATAAATTGAGTCCAGTTGAGCTGCTTACGCTCTCCGGTAGTACCACCAGCGTCGAAACCGCTGGTCAGGTTGTCGTTATCATCCTTGTGGTACTGGGCTTTAAGTTCGCTGGTATAGCCTAACTCAGCGATAGCCAGGTTCCACTGTAAGTAGGAGGTTAACTGGTCGCCATCGGTAACGTTGTCGGCATCCGCTGGCAGGCCGGTGGTGAAGTCGCTTGCATCATAGTCGTTGCGATAATCAACCATACGTGTACCGGCCATAAAGGTGTTACTGGCGGTTGCCTGCCAGTTCAGTCCAAAGCCGGCGGTGGTATTGCGGTAACCGTCGTCTTCGCCGCCGGTACGCGACACATTGTCGCCATCGGTATTAAAGTGATTGGCGTACAGAGACACATTCAGGTTGTCCAGCGACTGCTGAGTTGAGACGGAAGCACGATAGGTGCTGGCGTTACCAATACCAGCACTCAGTGACGTGTTGTCATTACTCTCACTGCCCGCTTTAGTTGTGATGCTGAGTACACCAGACACCGCACCGCTGCCCCACAGTGCACTTTGCGCACCACGGAGCAATTCAACTCTGGCAATGTTATCAGCAGTGAGATGGGCAAAATCTACCAGGCCGCCCTGGCTGAGATCGTTCACAATCACGCCGTCGATTAGTACCAACAGGTGATTGGTTTCGCTACCACGCAAACGCAGCTCGGTTAGTGAACCAGGGCTGCCTGACTGACTCAGACTCACGCCGGGCATACCGCGTAATAAATCAGTTAATTGAGTAGCACCTGCAGCCTGAATATCTTCTTCGGTAAGGACTGAGACGGAGGCCGCCAGTTTATCCAGGCTAACCGGTAAACGAGAACCGGTAACAGTAATGGTTTCTACCGAGGATTGCTGGGCGCTGGCAATATTCGCGGCGCACACAAGGGCTACCGCACAGGAAAGGGATCGAATTTTCATAAAAGGCTCTTTTAACAGCACTCCCGCCGAGTGCTAAGACGGATAAGAAGTGGCAACCGGTCCGTTATGAGCAGTTGCCGACGCAGCGCAGGCCGGTCTCCGGGCTTTCAGTCATGCCGGGGCATGAATTCCCGCCTTCCCGATAGTCGGTGGCGTAGGGGAATCGTATTAACATGTGCATGCAATACGTGATTACCGTTGCGGGGGCAGCGTAAGCTTTTCACTTACTTCCCGATTATCCCGATGAACGTGCATCAGGCACCTGAGCGGGCGGGATTATAACGGGAGCGCCAACGGATAAATACCCCCGTGGGTAAAAATGCAAGCTGATCCGCGCTGTGAACCTATGACTTTATATGCCTTCATTGATTGGACCAGGGCTTTAAAGGCAGCATGACTTGCGTGTCATTGTGCCATTCTATCGTTAGCGGCTCACCTGCATCGGCACTGCTTTCGGCATTAACCGGCTTGCCGGAACCATGATTCACCTGGGCATCCTGATTTTTGTTGACGTTTAGCACGATTGCCAGTCGGCTCCCTGGCTCAAGTAGCTTAGCCGTCATCCGCGCATTCACTATAGGCAGTGAGGTTTTCTTTCCCGGTGTAAGTAATTGTCGTTGTTGCATAGAGTGGGCATAGCTGGCCCTGCTGCGATAGGTATTTAAGTGAAACACCTCACCTTCTGCCGATATGGCATAAAAGTTATAGCCAATATCAACATCCTGTTTGTTGGTGCTTATTACAATATTGCCGGTTATAGCACCGGCCAGTTCCATTGGTGAGGTAAAAGCTTCGGTAACATACACTAAGCCGGTTTCGTCGTTGATCTTGTCCTGAATTAATGGCCAGGGGCTGACATTTCTTTGGGTAGTGCGGTCGGCCATATCAACCGTCATTTCGATACTGGCTGGCAGATGCTCCTGGCGGGTGAGTAACCGGTACTGACCATTTGCTAGTTGAGTGGTGCCAAGATAATACTGCACGCCCCGGGAATTTAACCCGGCGAGTGATTCTGCATGTCGCCACTGATTGCTGCCCATCAACTGATAGTTAACCGGATGACTGAGTAGCGTTGGGATCTTCTTGTTGAATAACAAATGATCAAACCAACCAAACACAAGCTCTTCGGTGTCTTTATCAAGAGCCACCGGATCGAGCGTATAATTACTGAAGCTTTCCCACACCTTACCCTGTGCAGTGCCGTGGGAATATGGGCCAATCAGTAATCGGTGATCGGCATCGGGGTTAAACTGCTGATGACGTTTCAGGTAATCCAGCGCTGATATCTGCCCACCATCAAAGTAGCCGGTCACGGTCAGTACCGGGATAGTGATATGACGATACTCTTCTCCTACCGGCACCATCGACTGGTAGTACTTATCGAAGTCAGGGTGAGCCATCCAGCGCTGCCACCACGGGTTTGGTTTGCCGTCGAGTTCTGGCAATTTGGTTATTGGCAGGCCGCTTTGGTAAAACCGGCTCAGCAGCTCATTGCGTTTGGCCCAGTCGGCATACACGGTGTCGTCCATAGTCTTGTTATTGGTAACATGAAAAGCCCACTCATAATTGGCAGTTAATACAATGTTGTTTTCGTAAGGCAGGCCGGTGATCAGGCTGGCAGCTGCATAGGGGGCGATGGCTTTTAATGCTTCAGGCATATGTTTCGCCGCAGCCCACTGAGTAAAACCGTTGTAACTGCCGCCGTACATCACCACGTCACCATTGCTCCAGGGCTGGTGGCTAATCCACTCAATCACCGTCGCTGCGTCTTCACCTTCATGTTCCCAGGGGGTAATGGGGTTGCTACTCAGGCGTTTCCCTCTGGAGTTAGCTATAACGCCGACATATCCGTGGGACGCAGCATGAATCGCCATGGTAAGGTGTGAGCGCTCGTCGGCGTATATAGTGAATTGCATTGCGGTGGGCAATGTAGTGGCTGATTGTTTTGGCTGCACGATGGTGAGCGTTAACTCAACGCCGCCGGCTAACTTCACCAGCCTGGCGGGTTCTATGCGATAGCGGTGTTGGTTTTCAGCGGCAATAATCTCACCGCTAACCGGTATCACTGATTTCAGCACATGGTAGAGATGAACGTTGGTGACCAGCGAAATCACTTGCTCTTCATCGAGCGAGGGGAGCGCCTGATACTGTTTTAACAGGTTCATGACATAATCAAGCGCCCTTTGCACTGACCAGCCAAGCGCATCTTGTAACTGATATAAACTCTCGTTGCTGAGAGTGCTTACTTGTTGCTGGATATGTTCCCTGAGTTGGTCGGCAAAAACAGGCTTTGGCGCGTTGGGATGTTGCTTCAGGGCTTCGTGAAATAAACGATAATGACTATAAGATACGCCATTTTTTTCACTATCCAGCAAAGTGAGTAAAGCCTGATGCTGATTTAATATGGAAAGCAGAGCAACCCGGTTAAATAGTGTCTGGCTATTGATGGTGTCAACTGGCAAATTCGTAGCAAGCGCCACAAGTTGTCGGTTAAAAGCCGTATTGTTTAACAGGCTGATTGCTGCACTCTCGCTGGAGAGTTCACTCTCTGTTAAAGCCGCTGGGGTAGGTGCGTTATTGCCGGCTGCCAGGCTAATCTGCGTCGTACTGGCAAACACAAATAAATAAAAAAGCGCCAGAATAAGCCAGGTTTTGATGTGGTTTAAGGTACAACACACTAATGTTAACACGTCGATCTCCTTCCGTTCAGGTACCGTTATTTGATGGGTAACAGCCTAAATAAAAAGGGAAAAAACGCATGACCAAAGGATGATTTTTGATGATTTATAATGATCCGATGCAAACCAACGTGGTATTTTTAGCCAAACAGTGAAGCAGGGCACTCTCATGCGCTGGCAAATAGCCAATTATCAGTTTTGTGAACAGCAGCAGACGCTCTCTTCGTCTTCTGAGATGTTGCAGCTTGAACCTTTGATGGTAGAGCTGTTGGCTTATTTTTGTCGGCACCCCAATGAAATCATTAGTGTTGATCAACTGATTGACCAGGTCTGGCAGGGCCGGGTTGTCACCGACAATGCGGTTAGCCGACTGATCACCAAATTGCGCCGCGCCTTTGCAGACGATGTCAGACAACCTAAGTTTATTGCGACATTTCCTAAGAAGGGCTACAAATTTGTAGCCCCGGTCGCGAAGATTGATGAATATGATGCTCAATCTTTAATGTCTGATGGCACGCAGGTGACGCGACCTGAGACAGAGGAAAAGCCTGCTGAGTCCGGTTGGTCCTTTCTGAAATTTCCCTTTATTGCCGTACTTCTCGTGGTAATGGTGGTATTGGTCTTCTGGCAAGTGTGGCAAGCGCCACAACCGTCAGCAAGGTTTGCCCGCGCACTCACTTCTATGGATGGTAATGAAGTATTTCCGTCGTTTAGCGCTGATGGGCGTCGAATGGCGTTTATGTCGGTTAAAGCGCAGCGTTTACGGCTGATGATCAAAGACTTACACAACGGTAACAGCGCAGAAATAAACCACCCCGACGGGTTGAATACCGGACCAGGCGATTGGAGCAAACAGGATGACAAGCTGGTTTACCTCGCTGCATCAGCACAGCGGTGTGAATACTATATCGTTGAGATAAAAGGTTTAACCATAGGCGAGCCGCGACTTATCCATCGTTGTCCGGCCGGCAGTTACGGTAAAGTATTGTTTACCCATAATGATCAGCGTGTGGTGTTCAGTGAGAATGCTGGTCCGGGAACGCCTTACTCTATCTATGAGCTGGATTTAACGACCCAAAGTAAACGTCGCCTAAATCAGCCGGACCTTTATTTATCTGGCAACAGCCAGTTTGATTTGCACCCTCATAAAGATAAATTGCTTATCTCCTCGCCAGATAAGCAGCAATGGGAAGGCTTTTATACGCTGGATTTAACAACCAACAAACTCGATCTGTTATTTAAACAGGATGCTTATATTTGTTGTGGAATTTGGGATCATGCGGGAGAGAATGTCATCCTAATGGGTGAGCATCCTGCTTATCAATTACTTAGTTATGATTTAGCGGGAAAAAATAAGCAGGTTATCTTTTCAGGCAGTCGCCGCATAAGTTTACCCCGCCGGTTTAACAATGGAGCTGACTACGTATTTTTGTCTGGCGATAAGCATACGGACATTCAAATTCTTGATTTAGAGAGTGGTGAAGTGGGCAATATTGCTAACGATACGGTCGATGAGCTGCTGGCGACATTCTCTACTAATCATCAGGTCATCGGCTACATCAGCATGGCTTCTGGTAAAGAGCAGGTCTGGAAATACGATCTGGCCTCGGGAGAACGCAGAAAAATCACCGCGTTTACCGACAGTCGCCATTACCTGGATTTACACTGGTCTCCGGACGACCGCTATATAGCCGGGCTTACCTTTAACGAGTTGCACCTGATTGACTCTACTACCGGCGAGGTAACCGTTGTTGATTTTCCGCAAACTGAAATACGCGGAGTGTCGTTTAAATCTGCATCTGAGCTGAGCTTCAGTGCTAAAGAAGGCGAGCGCTGGCGGGTCTACACCTACCACACAGATACGCAGAGTGTGACAGCAGAATCCCCTGAGTGGGCGTTTATTCAGTTTACCCCTGACCGCGACAATACCTTGTGGTTATCTGCCGACCACACTCTTTATTATTCCGCGCAGCAAATAAAGGCTGATATTCCTGGTACTCCTTCAGCCATATTATTAAACGGAAGACAATGGAATCTGCGTAAACAAGACAGTTTATGGTACTGGTATGACCGTGAAGGCCCTGGACAAATCAAACGCTTCCATGCACAAAACGGTAGTATCGAGAGCCTTGCTGAATCCGGCGTAGGTCATTTTGATGTTCAGGGCAGGTCACTGCTGTTTATAAACAGCAGTGAGTCACAATCAAACCTGTTCAGAACTATTAGTCAGAACTAACGCAGTTGGAGTAAATGCCATCATCCGAGAGTGCTATTCTTTATGCTCTCAGATGACTGGCTAATGAGCGGGTGAATTACTTCACCGTTACCGGAGCAGAGTTTGCGCTATTTGCTGTAGTGGTTCGGGTAGCCTTGTTTTTGATATCAAACAGGCCATAACCGGCGACTAGCAGGAAGCATAGGGCTGGCACCACGTATGACACGATTACGCTCCATGAGTCGATGATCGCAGCCTGAAACAAAGGCAGGATTGCGCCGCCCAGAATCGCCATCACCAGACCCGCAGCGCCGAGTTTGGTATCTTCGCCCAGACCTTCCAGCGCAATGCCGTAGATAGTGGGGAACATCAGTGACAGGCAGGCAGAAATTGCTACCAGGGATACCACACCAACCATGTTCGGCGCCTGGGTCATAACAATACACAATCCGGCCGCTATCAGTGACATGATCATCAGCAGTTTTGCCGGATACAAATACTGCATTAACCAGGTCATCACAAAGCGTGAGATAAGAAACACAATCATGCTGTACTGCAGTACCTGGCCGCCATCTACTTCATTACCGTCAATCGCCGCCATGGCGTACTGGATGGTAAAGGTCCAGACACAGGTTTGCGCACCCACGTTAAAAAATTGTGCAAGAACGCCAAACCGATAATGGCGGTTAAGCATTAAACGCTTAAGTGAGGCTCCTAGCTGAATATTCTCGGCGCGCTGCTCTGTGGACTCATTCACCGGGGTTTTAATACAGGCAATGGCAATCCATACCATAACCAGCACAAAAGCCATCCCCACATAAGGCACCATTACCGCATCCAGCTCCGCCCCAATCACAGACTTAAGTTCAGCTGCAGACATGCTGGCGCGCTGTTCGGCTGAGGCCTGATTAAGGTTAGGCAAAATAAGCGTTGCAGCCAGAAATACCCCAAGGTTGGTGCCCACCGGGTTAAATGCCTGAGCCAGGTTCAACCGGCGGGTGGCGCTTTGTTCACAGCCCATAGCCATTACATAGGGGTTGGCTGATGTTTCCAGAATAGAGAGCCCACCGGCCAGCACAAATAAAGCCAGCAGGAAAAAGCCGTAAGTCATGGTCTGACTGGCCGGGTAAAACAGAAAAGCACCGGCTGCGGCACACCCCAGCCCGGTAAGCACCCCGGTTTTGTACGAGAACCGCTTGTTGATAAATGCCGCAGGAATGGCCAGGCAAAAATAGGCACCGTAATAAGCAAATTGAACCAACGCCGATTGCAGCGATGACATGGTAAATATTTTACTAAACACCTTAACCAGAGGGTCCGTCATATTGGCGGCAACACCCCAGGCAGCAAAACAGATGGTGAGCAGAATGAAAGGGAGCAGTGTTTCCCTGGAAACCAATGGCGCGCGTTTTTGCACGGTAAGCCTCGTCATGTAAAAAATTAGTTAAGCGATTTAAGCAACAAAAAATTTTCGTGTCAATAAATCAACAAAATTTATTTAATTTGTTTTCCTTTGATTTGAGGGCGTTGTAAGCCTGATGTTCAGCAGAGCTTTGCACCAGGCTTCTGAAGGACTAATATAGCGTGTTGATTTAAGGATAAATAAGAGAAGTGTTATGTCTGAAACCATTCAAGCAACGTCGAATGAGCCTCTGCCGGTATGGCAAAAAAGTGCCGTACCCAAGGGTCAGTCGGGTTTGCGAGCGCTGAATGAAAGACGAATTCTGACTCTTATCCGCCAGCACCAGCAACTCCCTAAAGCACAGATTGCCAAACAAACCGGGCTGTCAGCCCAGGCTGCCACGGTGATCATCAACCGGCTCGAACACGATGGCTTGTTGCAGCGCGGTGAACCCCATCGTGGCAAGCGTGGTCAGCCCAGCGTGCCGTTCTCGCTTCGAGCCAACGGCGCTTTCGGACTGGGTATCAAAATTGGCCGTCGCAGTATGCAGATATCGCTGATTGATTTTCTGGGGAATGTGCGGGCTTCACTGTGTGAACACTGGGATTTCCCGGCTATTGAAGCGATGCAGCGCTTTACCCAAAAAGGGTTACGAGCCATTTTGTCGGCCCTTGATGAAGAGGAAGTCAGCAGAGTCAGCGGTGTGGGGGTGGCCATGCCATTTGAAATATGGCGCTGGGGTGAGCAGGCCGGCGCGCCAGAAGATGAACTCGCGCGCTGGAAAGAATTTGATGTACTGGCGGCGGTGCAGGAGTTTACTGAGTTGCCGGTGTATCTGTGTAACGATGATATTGCCGCCTGTGCTGCAGAGCTTTGGTTTGGGCAGCACCGCGAGCTTAGCGACTATTTGTATTGCTTTGTGGGCACCTTTATCGGCGGTGGCATGGTGCTTAACCGCAAGCTCCATGTTGGCCGTAGCGGTAATGCCGGCGCGGTGGGTTCTCTGCCGGTACTGGCTGGTTCAGGTAACGCTCAGTTACTCGATAGTGCTTCACTTCACCGACTGGAAAAAACGCTTAAACAAACGGGCGTTGATACCGCTTTTCTACACGGCCGGCATCCCATCTGGCCGGAGAATTTGCCCGAGGTGGCCGATTGGCTGGAAGTGGCAGCCGGGGGAATTGTGCAGGCTGCCATCAGTGCTCATGCTTTTCTTGATCTGGATGCCGTGGTTATTGAAGGCGCTGTCCCTGATGCTGTTAAGCAGGTGTTGTTACATAAATGTGAGCAATTACTGGCGAAAGCAGATTGCCGCGGATTATCGCCATTACGGCTATTGCCGGGCTCTGTTGGCGCCGATGCAAGGGCCCTCGGCTGTGCAAATCTCCCCTTACTGGCTCAATACAGTTTGTAAATTTAATAAATAAATAAAGTTGATTTAATATTTAGTCTGCATTAAATTGCGTTCCCCTGACTTGCTGTTAACAGGGTGTGATCGTCGTGTCTGTAAAATCAAACCCCTTCAAGGGGACGTAAATGCGCTTAAAAAATATCGACTTATCCCGGTCCTTACCGCGCGGCGGGATCGCTAAATCCGTTTGTGGTGCTATTAGCGCCGGGCTACTGGCATGGAGTATCGCTCTGCCAACACAGGCCGCTGGAACCGATTATGTCGACTGGCTGGCCAGTTATACCGGTGAAGCAGCGGCTAATGTGAAAGGCGGGAAGCAGCGCGGAAGCGCTTATGCCGGTCAATTATTTGTTGGCGCAGATATCGATATGGACAAAGCGGCCGGGTGGGACAACACCCGCATTAACGTTGCTTTTACCAACCGACATGGCCAGAACCTGGCGCAGAATTACATTGGTAACAGTACCTCCGTGCAGGAAATCTACGGTGGCCAGAATTCTCGCTTAGCCCGCTTTACCATTGAGACGTCTTTCCTGAACGGGCAGTTGCAGTTAGAAGCCGGCAGAACGGTGGCCAACATCTCGTTTTTAGGCTCCGAGCTTTGCCAGTACTTCCAGACTAACTCCGCCTGTGGCAACCCCACCTTTGTGTTTCGTACCAGTAATTTTACCTGGGTGGCAGGTTTACGCTTCGACGTGGATCTCGCCGGGTTGCTTTGGTATTAGTTTTTTTAAATAAATTCACACATCTCTGACATCCAACAGGAGAAATCATATGCAGGTTTTATGTATGGGCGAAGCATTAATAGATATGCTTTCAACCAAAGAGCAGGATGCTACAGGCGCTACCGAGAGTTTTAAGAAATTCGCCGGTGGGGCACCTGCCAATGTGGCGGTTGCCGTTGCTAAGCTAGGCGGTAACAGCGGGTTATTCGGTAAGCTCGGCAAGGATCAGTTTGGCGAATACCTGTATCGCACGCTGGCAGAGTTGGGCGTTAGTACCCGGTTTACCGGCTTTTCTGAACAGGGCAAAACAGCACTGGCTTTTGTTGGGCTGGATGATAGCGGCGAACGCTCTTTCGATTTTTACATTGATAACGCTGCACATACCGACTTATCCGCGGCCGATTTAGAGCCTGACCTGTTTGCCGAGTCTCGTATTATCAGCTTTTGTTCAGGCTCGGTAAGTACGCCTGGATTGCGTAAGGTAACCGAAAATGCCCTCAGCCAGTTTCGTGATGCCGGTAGCATTTTATGTCTGGATATCAATCTGCGCCCGGCGTTCTGGGATGATGCTGCGCTGGCACCAAAGCTTATTAGTGAGACAGCCACCAAAGTGGATATGATTAAAGCCAGTCTCGAAGAGCTGGTGGAGTTGTATGGCGAAGCCAATGTGGACGCCAGCATACAACAGTGGCTGGACAGCGGCGTATCGCTTGTTCTGGTCACCGATGGTGCTAACCCGGTAGCGTTTTACACCCGGGATACCGACGGTACATACCCCACACCGAAAACTCAGGTAGTCGATACTACCGCTGCGGGTGATGCTTTTGTCGGTGGCTTTTTATTTACCCTTGCCAGCGAAGTGCAAAACAGAGCCACGTTTACTCACTGGGTGGCAAACTTTGAAAACATTCTGGCGTCTTTACGCTTTGCAACGCAGTGTGGTGCTATTGCGGTGTCTCGCTACGGCGCCTTTGATGCGCTGGCTGATATACAGCAAGTCGAAGCGTTCAATAATAAAAAAGCCGGGGAATAATTCTCCGGCTCTCGTGTTGTTCAAGCTGGCTGATGGTGTATTCAGTATGGCACCAAAGATAGTGGCGGCTCCTGTAACGTAGCAAACTGCTCTTTCAGTGCCAGGATTTGCTGCTCCCAGTAGCGCTGTTCGGCAAACCAGGGAAAGGCTCGTGGGAACGCTGGGTCTTCCCATCGGTCAGACAGCCACGCCATGTAATGCACCATTCGCATGGCCCGCAATGGTTCCATCAATGCCAGTTCCTTGCTGTCGAACTCACAGAACTCCTCGTAAGATTCTATTAGTGTTTCAAGCTGCATCTGCTGCTGCGCGCGGTCGCCGTTGAGCATCATCCATAAATCCTGAACTGCCGGCCCCATGCGGCTGTCATCCAGGTCGACAAACATCGGGCCGTCACGCCACAGAATATTTCCGGCATGGCAATCGCCGTGCAGACGAATCAGTTTACCCGGCTGATATAACTCTTTGGTGAGTTCAATAACCTGATCGAGTATGGTGAAAAAAGCGGTATGTAGTGATTCCGGTAACAGTTTACTGTTAGCCAGCTTTTGCCGCGGAATAGTTAGATAGCTTTCAATATCCATGGTCGGACGGTGCGAGAAAGGCGCACTGCTTGCCACCTTATGCATGCGGCCAATAAACCGGCCCATCCACTCCAAATGATCGAGATTATCCAGTTCAAACTGACGGCCGCCTACAGAATTGAATAGTGCAAAGCGATATTGCTCAGCAAAATGCAGTGTTTCGCCCTGATGGACAAGGGGGGCAACCACCGGGATTTCAGCATCGGCAAGCGCCTGACTGAAGACATGCTCTTCAAGAATCTGTTCGTTACTCCATCGCTGCGGGCGATAGAATTTCACTACATAGCGCTTTTGTTCATCACTTAAAAACTGGTAGACACGGTTTTCGTAACTGTTTAGCGCAAGGAGTCCTGATTGAGGAAAAATGCCGCACTGTTCCAGTGCGGCAAGGATCATATCGGGTGACAGTTCGGCAAAGGTAAAGTCACTCACATTAAGGCCTGTTTATCGATAAATGAATTTCGATGGCTCGCTAACCTCTACAACAGTGCCGTCTGCTTCGGTGGTGGAAACATTAAAGTATATTTCGGTAACCCGGTCAGACAGGTTGTAGGGGTCAGTTGCGACAGATACAGGCAGACTGTATACCTCGCCGCCACCCACGGTAACAACTTGTTCGCCAATGTACTCGTATTCCGCCAAACCTTCTACTTTAATTGTATAAGTGTGTTCAGTTTGTGATTTATTGAGCACCTTAAGGGTGTACACATTCTCAATGTCGCCGTTCATATTTTCGCGGTACAGGGAGTTACGGTCGCGAATAATATCCACTTCCAGCGGCACCCGGGTCACGATATCTGCAACCAGCAGACCGCACATTACCAGCAGTACCACCAGGTAGCCCACCAGTTTAGGACGAACAATATGGGTGGTCCCGCCAGCCAGTTCGTGCTCTGAGGTAAAGCTGATAAGCCCTTTGGGATAGTCCATTTTTTCCATTACGCCGTTACAGGCATCCACACAGGCACCACAGTTGATGCACTCGTATTGCAAGCCGTTACGGATATCGATACCGGTAGGGCAAACCTGCACACACAGGTTACAGTCGATACATTCGCCAAGGCCTTTTTTGGCTAAATCTTCATGGGCCAGTTTACGTGAACGCGGACCACGTTGTTCACCGCGGTTAGCGTCGTAAGATACCGTAAAGGTATCTTTATCAAACATCGCTGACTGGAAGCGGGCGTATGGACACATGTGGGTACACATGATTTCGCGCATCCAGCCCGCGTTGCCATAAGTACATACAGTGAAGAATATAATTGAGAAGCCGGCCCAGAAACTGGTATTGAAGGTGAAAAAGTCAACGTACAGCTGAGCTACCGGCGTGAAGTAGCCAACAAAGGTCATCGCTGTGAGCAATGCAACCAGCACCCAGGCGGTATGCTTAGCCGCTTTGCGCCAGAACTTATCGAAGTCCATGGGACGTTCGTCAAGCTTTATGCGCTTGTTACGGTTACCTTCGAAAAATTCTTCAAACCACACGTATATGTAGGTCCAGGTGGTTTGCGGGCACATAAAGCCGCACCACACGCGGCCGGCAAAAGTCGTTACAAAAAACAGTGCAAAGGCAGACACAATAAAAATATAAGCCAGTAGCGTCAGATCTTGTGGCCACAGGGTCAGCGAGAAAATGGTAAAGCGCTGATCCACAATATTCAGCAGCACAGCCTGGTGACCGTCGTACTGGATCCAGGGGATGGCAACGAATAAAGCAATAAAAAAGAAGCCGAAGAAGCGACGGAAGTTTTCCAGCGGGCCTTTGACTGACCGTACATAAATTCGGTCGCGCGCCGTATAGCGTTTTGACTCATCGAGTTTTTCGGGTTTGTGAACTTTTACCGGAGTAACATTTTTCACCGGGATCTGATCGTTCATGGGACTACCTTCACTGAAGCTAAACATGATTACGGCAGCAGTATACCTGTCATATATTAATTTTAATTAATATAGATCAATCGCAGTCTGATTCGCCGCGGCGACAGTGTAACGTATTTTTTAGGTGTACACACTGGTTCCAGGGTGGCGACAAACGGGGTAGGCGAAAAAATGAACTACCCAGAACAGCTATAACTCTTAATAACTACGTATAAAACACATACTTTATTAAACAGTTAGATGTGGAATAAGCTTGGCTCATTAGTTTGGGAGAAGTATAAAACATGTTTCGTTCGATCGCTGTCATCATTGAAATCGCTATTTTGGTAGTGGTATTGCAGCTACCGTTTGTTCAGTATTTATTTTCTGACGTTCAGGATACGCTGAGTGACTGGATGGAAGAGATCGCTACGCGTGAGGAGCGCCAGCAGCTGGCTGAAATTAAAAATAGCCTGGCAGTGCAGTACTCGGCAATGCGTCCTTATCAGAAAGATTATCTCGATACGGTACTGTCCTCACGAGTCAGAACGCTGCAATTCTATGATGCTTATTGTGAAAATACAGACAGAAATCCTTACATCCACGGCGTAACGCTTCACACGTTTTGCTCTGAGATTCGCCGTTCACCGGTGTTAAATACCAACACACAAGATAGCTGATCCCCTTGTTCATTCCCGGTTCAGGTGAAGACTGATAGACTCAAAACTAAGACAAACCGTTAAACTTTTTGCCGGTTTTTTGTTCTAATGGTTAAACGAGTACGTATATACTCTGACTTCGAATCACACCTTCGGGGGGATCCTACAATGCGAAATGTAAAAGCGTCGTGGTTACTGGTACCTGCGCTCATGGTATTTTCTGGCGCCACTGTGGCCCAAAAAAGCACTGCTGAAGCGGCAGAGACGAAAGTCGACATTACCTGGCAAGACCCCAAGTCGTATACCGATGTCAGACCAAGTAACGAATCGCGCAAAAGTTTTCGTAACCGCGTATTTAAGTCGCTGGATGAATACTTTAATAAACTGGCTGAAGCCTTGCCGGAAGGTCAGACACTTGAGGTAACCGTTACCGACCTGGATTTAGCCGGGGAAGTCTGGCCAACTATGCGTGCCGGAGCTTTCGATATCCGAATTATTGATACGGTATATATTCCGCGGATGGAGTTTAGTTACCAGTTGAAAGAAGGCGATAAAGTGGTGAAGTCTGCTGACGTCAATATTAAGGAAATGGCTTTTATGAACCGTATAAGCCGCGCCCGCAGCAGCGATCAGTTTCGCTATGAAAAAGACATGATCAAACGTTGGTTTGATGATGAATTTGAAGATACTATCGCGAAAAACTAATTGCTAAAAAGGCCGCTCACAGCGGCCTTTTTTATTACTCTGCAGCAGGCCTACAGATAATCGAACTCACTGCCCTCAACGGCCAGTAAGGTGTCTGCAGATTCTAGCAGCGCAGCTTTATGAGCGGCGGTGCGTGGCAGCAGCCGTTGCATGTAGAAATCACAGGTTTTTTGTTTGCCAGCGGCCAGCACCGGGTTATCGCTCTGTGCCGCACAATCTGCCATGGAATACCATAATACGCCAAGCAGGCTGTAACCCGTGTATGCCAGATAATCACAAGCGCCACCGGCAGCATCCACCGCCGAAAACGCTTTTACCTGTAACGAGGTCTGATACCACTCGTCCAGTAAAGCCGATGCGTGCTGCTGGGCTTCGCCGCTGGCCATGCCGGCCACTAATTCGGCAAAAGCGTTACGTGTAATACCCAGCATGTCGCTCCGGTCGCGGGTCAGTTTGCGACCAATCAGATCGAGGGATTGAATACCGTTGGTGCCCTCATAGAGCATGGCAATACGCACATCACGCATAAGTTGTTCCATACCCCATTCACGAATATAGCCATGGCCGCCGAATATCTGAATCCCCAGGCTGGTGGACTCTAACCCGGTATCGGTCATAAAGGCTTTGCAGACAGGTGTCAGAAACTGCAGGATGGCCTCTGCGTTGTCATGCGCTTCACCGCTTGAGTTATGCGCTATATCCATATATTTGGCATACAACATAGCCAGTGCCCGGTTACCTTCCGTCAATGCCTTTTGGGTGAGCAACATACGCGCGATGTCGGGTTGGTAGACAATTGCATCTGCTTTGTCATCCGGTTGTTGTACGCCTTGCGGAGCGCGGGATTGAAGACGTTCTCGCGCATAAGTTAATGCGCCCTGGTAAGAGGCCTCTGAAGCCCCCAGCCCCTCAAGACCCACCTGAAAGCGGGCGTCGTTCATCATGGTAAACATACAGGCCAGACCGCAATGGGGTTCGCCAACCAGCCAGCCTTTAGCACCGTCGAAGTTCATGACGCAGGTAGGACTGGCCTTGATCCCCATTTTCTTTTCTAATGCACTGGGCCCCAGGGCATTACGCTCGCCGGGGTTGCCGTTGTCATCGGGCAAAAATTTAGGGACCAGAAACAGGCTAATGCCTTTTACACCGGCCGGCGCATCCGGCAGGCGTGCCAGTACCATATGGATGATATTTTCGGTCCAGTCATGATCGCCGGCGGTAATAAAGATTTTACTACCGGTTATCTTGTAACTGCCGTCATCATTGGGCTCAGCTTTGGTCGATAGCAAACTCAAATCGCTGCCGGCCTGCGGTTCGGTGAGGTTCATGGTGCCGGTCCACTGGCCGCTGACCAGCTTTTCCAGATACTGTGCTTTGAGTTCATCAGAAGCATGCTTGGTGACTGCAAGCACCGCACTTTCGGTAAGCATGGTAGTTAAGCGCCAGCTAAGATTGGCCGAATTAAGCATTTCGTGTACCGGTACAGCCATTGAGTAAGGCAGCCCTTGTCCGCCATATTCAATGTCGCCAAGCATGGCATTCCAGCCGTTGTCCACATAACTTTGATAAGCTGCAGCAAAGCCATCAGGGGTTACCACCTGGTCGTTGCTTAGCTTACAACCCTGTTCGTCGCCCTCACGATTGAGCGGTGCGACTACGTCGGTGGCAAATTTACCACCTTGCTCTATCACCTCCAGTGCCAGTTCTGCATCGAATTCTTCCAGCCCTAACGATTGATAAAGCGCATCAATTTTCAGCCAATCTTTTACCAGAAAAGTAAAATCAGCGAGTGGTGGGGTGTATGCCGGCATACCATTCTCCTTTGTTCAATCAGGTCTGATTGTGTGGTGGTGTTACCATACAACGCCTGTATGAAAAGCAAAATCACAGTGTGTTATTAACTTGAGCCAGCGCAATAAAGCAACAACCGGCTGGCTACTCTTCCTCTCCAGCCTTTACAAACGCATCACGGAGCGGGATCAGATCATCATTAAACCTTAATGCTTCGTCGGATATCTCAAATGAGTTTATCCGAATCAGTTCGGTTACCTCTACTTTAGCCTACTCTGGCGCCGCTACCTGCTCGGCCAGTGCCGCCATGGAGGCCTGGCCTTTACACCGGAACACCGGCATTCCTGAAGAGGAATAGGTAAGCAGCTTGCCTACCTCGTGATTAAACCCGGTTTCCTCCCAGGTTTCCCGGTGTGCAGTACAGCGAAGACTTTAATTGCCCTGTACGCCGCCTGCCGGCAAATCCAGTTTGCCGGACAATCGGTGCCTGACCATCAACACGCTGTTGTTTATGCGAATAAGACATGCTGTGGCATTGAGTTTGGTTGAGTCGGGTAACGGGCTGATATTTTCAGAAATTCTGCAGCTTGGCGCAGGCGGGGCTGACAACCTAAAAACGTTAAAACACAGATTATTGCTGTTAAACACGCTCTCTTGCTGAGGTTATCGGGTAAAATTAAGCCGTTGGTTAACATTTATTATTAAATTCCGGTGCCCGCTGATGACAATGATCCTGGGCACCAGTATAGCAGGATTGATTATGGCATTGGGTAAAAAGCTGTCGCCGCTGTTGTTGGGTTTGGTGTTACTGGTTGGGTTGCTGGCTTTTTTAAACTGGCCTCAGGAGCAAGCCGGTCAGACGATGGCCAAAAAACTGACGCCGGTAAAGGTGTACGAAGTCAGCAACAAATTGTTTCCGGTGACCATCGATGCACTGGGAACCGCTACTGCGAATGAGTCCGTAACTCTTACCGCCCAGGTAGCCGACACAGTGAGCCGTGTGTTATTTGACGATGGCGATAAGGTCGAAGCTGGCCAACTGCTGGTACAACTGAACAATAAAGAAGAAATAGCCCGGGTGGCGCAGTTACAGGTAAGCCTTGAAGAGGCAAAACGCCAGTTGAGCCGGATTAAAAACCTGGCCAGTACCAGCGCAGCTTCGGAGCAGTTACTCGATGAGCAGCAGGCCCTGGTGAATTCACTCGAAGCACAAATAGCAGTGGCCAATGCGCAACTGGCTGACCTGCAAATCAAAGCGCCATTTAATGGCCGCCTGGGAATTCGCCGGGTCAGCGTCGGCTCGCTGGTTCGTCCCGCCGATGAAATTACCACGCTGGATGATATCAGTGTTATCAAGGTGGACTTCAACGTGGCGGAAAATCATTTAGCCAGTATGGCGCTAGGCCAAAAAGTAACGGCTACATCAGTAGCTTATCCGGGCCGGGAATTCAGTGGCGAGATTACGGCCATAGACTCGCGTATCGACCCGGTTACCCGCTCTATTTTATCCCGGGCGATAATTAATAACCCCGAGGCAGAGCTGCGCCCGGGCATGCTAATGCAGGTCACCATCGAAAAGCAGGTACTTGATACGCTGGTGATCCCGGAAGAAGCCCTGGTGCCCAATGCCGATAAGCAGTTTGTATACGTGGTGGCCGAGAATAACGTCGTCTCCGAGCGCGAGGTCATGGTTGGCGAGCGTCGCCCTGGCTGGGTGCAAATCGTTAATGGCCTGAATGCGGGCGAACAAATTATCGTTGAAGGCACGCTGCGGGTACGCGACGGCTCTGAGGTAAGAGTACTTAATCGCGATACGCTGGAGAGCTAAGCATGTGGTTATCAGACGTATCGGTAAAGCGACCGGTTTTTGCCTCGGTAGTGAATCTGCTGCTGATTATTTTTGGTATCGTGTCTTTTTCTATGTTGTCACTGCGCGAATATCCGGATATCGATCCGCCTATCGTCAGCATTAATACTAACTATCCTGGCGCATCTGCAAACATTGTTGAAACCCGCATTACCCAGTTACTCGAAGACCGTATCAGCGGGATTGAGGGAATTAAAAATATTACCTCTACCAGCCGTAATGGGCGCTCCGATATTACCATTGAGTTTGAACTGTCGCGGGATATCGACGCGGCGTCTAATGATGTGCGGGAAAGAGTTAGCCGGGCTTTGAATAACCTGCCGGATCAGGCCGATCCGCCGGAGGTGTCGAAGTCCAACTCCGATGAACAGCCGGTAATGTGGTTTAACCTGCGAAGTACCAACCTCAACACCATGGAGCTAACTGATTACGCCGAGCGGTATCTGGTCGATCGCTTGTCGATTGTTAACGGCGTGGCCCGGGTGCGCATTGGTGGCGGCAGAACCTACGCTATGAAAGTGTGGCTCGACAGAACCGCCATGGCCGCCAGGGATGTTACCGTGGCCGATGTTGAGTCGGTGATCCGCTCAGAAAACGTCGAGTTACCGGCTGGGCAGGTTGAGTCGTTAAACCGCGATTTTGAGGTACGGGTGGCGCGTAGCTTCCTGACCCCGGAAGATTTTGCGGCGCTCACTGTAGCCATTGGTGCCGACGGCTACCTGGTACGTTTAGGCGATATCGCTAAAGTTGAGCTTACTGCGGTAGAGGATGAAACCGAGTTTCGCGGTGACGGCGTGAACATGATTGGCCTGGGCATAATCAAACAGTCCAAGGCCAATACGCTGGAAGTGGCGCGCGCGGCCCGCGAACAAATTGCCCGCATCGAACAAAGCCTGCCGGACAATATTTTTATTGTGCCAAGCTACGATTCCTCGGTATTTATTGAGCAGTCTATCTCAGAGGTATACAACACTCTGGGCATTGCCATGTTGCTGGTGGTCGTGGTGATTTATTTATTCCTGGGAAATGTAAGCGCCACTCTGATCCCCGCTGTCACAGTACCGGTTTCTCTGATTGCGGCGTTTATCGTGATGCTGGCGCTGGGCTTTTCCATTAACCTGCTGACGTTGCTGGCCATGGTGCTGGCGATTGGTCTGGTGGTGGATGACGCTATCGTGGTGCTGGAAAACATTCACCGCCGTATCGAAATGGGTGAGCCCGCCATACTGGCGGCATATCGTGGTACCCGGGAAGTTGGCTTTGCGGTTGTCGCTACTACGCTGGTATTGATTTCGGTGTTTGTGCCATTGGTGTTCCTGGAAGGTAACGTGGGCCGCCTGTTTACCGAGTTTGCCCTGGCCATCGCCGCGGCAGTGGCTTTCTCAAGTGTTACGGCTCTTACCCTGTCACCCATGCTGGGCTCTATCCTGCTGAAGAAAAGCGAACGCTCCGGGTTTGGCAACTGGCTGGATAACAGCTTCAAAAAACTGGAAGGTGGCTACTTTAACAGTCTGGGTAAAACCATTCATCAGCCAATCATGATGATGCTGCTACTGGCTGTGGCAGTAGGCTTAATTTATCAGTTGCAGCAACGTATTCCGGCCGAATTCACACCTAAAGAAGACCGCAGTAACTTCTTTATTATAATGCAGTCGCAGGAAGGCGCGAGCTTTGAAAGCAACTCACGTAACCTCAAACAAGTCGAAGACATTGTGATGGAGTACCGTGATGCCGGTGAACTCGACCGCGTCTTAGTGCGCGCACCAGGCTGGGGCGGCCGGGCTGGCATTGTGGTTGTAGGCGTTGTGCCCTGGGACGAGCGGGACCGTAGCACTTTTGACATTATGGATGAAATCAGTGAACGGCTGAATGTTATTCCTGATGTGCGAGCTTTTGCGATTATGCGCTCAGGTATAGGCGGTGGCGGCTTTAACCGGCCGGTACAATTTGTGTTGCAGGGCGATACTTATGAAAACCTCGCGGAGTGGCGCGATATCCTCATCGAAAAAGCCTCAGAGAATCCTAAACTGGTGCGTATTGATTCCGATTATAAATCCACCTCACCGCAATTACTGATTGAGATAGACCGCGACCGCGCCGCAGATCTGGGCGTATCAATAAGTGATGTGGGCCGCACATTGGAAACCATGCTGGGCCAGCGTCGGGTTTCCACTTTCCTCGATCGTGGCGAAGAATACGATGTAATTATGGAAGGGGTAGAGTCTGAATTCAGAAGCCCCAACAGCATTGAAAACCTCTATGTTCGTTCTGGTTATACCGGCAAGCTGATCCCGCTGGATAACCTGCTTTCCTTCAAAGAGCAGGCAACCTCAGCGCAGTTAAACCGCTACAATCGTATGCGCTCGGTTACTATCTCGGCTAACCTCGCTGCCGACTATTCGCTGGGCGAAGCGCTGGCATATCTGGAAAATATTGTAGAAACCGAATTACCTGATTCGGTGTCGATTGATTATAAAGGCGAGTCTCAGTTGTATCAGGAGTCTGGTAACTCGTTTGTGTTTGTCTTCTTGCTGGCGCTTTCGATCACCTACCTTATTCTGGCTGCCCAGTTTGAAAGCTGGGTGCATCCACTGGTGATCATGATGACTGTGCCACTGGCCCTGCTGGGGGCGTTTATCGGGCTGTATTTTGCCGGTATGACACTCAACATCTACAGTCAGATAGGCCTGGTGATGCTTATTGGTTTGGCGGCCAAGAACGGTATTCTCATTGTTGAGTTTGCCAACCAGTTACGTGATGCCGGTGAGGAGTTTGAACAGGCTTTACGTAAAGCTTCAGCAATGCGCTTACGGCCAATCGTTATGACCGGCTTTACTACCGTTTTCAGTAGTATTCCGTTAGTCATGGCCAGCGGTGCCGGGGCGGAAAGCCGCATGGCCATTGGAATGGTGATCTTTGCCGGGGTTCTGGTCTCAGCCTTTTTGACGTTGTACATCGTGCCCACTGCTTACTACTGGATGGCGCGACACACCGGCTCACCGCTTAAACGTACCCATAAGCTGGAAGAGTTGGATGAAGACATTCCCTATGTGAAAGGAGAGTGATGCTGTCATGCCGGCCAAAAAAATAACCGTCATCCCCGCATGCTTTTGAGCGGGGACCTCTTAGCATGGTGTCGTGGTGTCAACAAGTTCAGTTGGGCCACTGATGAAGCATCCGCATTTTGTTGGGGTGCTGACAGCACCCAGGGGTGGCAGTGAGGCTACCCCTTTAGCTCTCTATAACAGCTTCACTCAGTTCTACATTGCGAAGAAGCCTATTGAGAAACAAAAAGGGTAACCCTAACGAGGCAGAGCGGGCGTCCTGCCCGCGCTGCCCTGGCTCGTCGTCCGTGACGAGCCTACGGATTACCGGAAACTTTTTGTTTCTCAATAGTTCGCAATAACCGAACGGGTGATAAGCCGTTATATTGGCAGCAGTGATAATCGGTCACTGCGCAAGGAGATCCCGGACAGTTTCTACGAAACTTCCGGGAAGACGGGTAGCGTTGGCTTTGAGCCGGTATCAATTATCCCGTAATCCCGGCCAAAAAATAACTATCATCTCCGCCAAAAAATACCCGTCATCCCCGCATGCTTTTGAGCGGGGATCTCCTCGCATGGTGTCGTGGTGTTAACAAGTTCAGTTGGGCCACTGATGAAGCATCCGCATTTTGTTGGGGTGCCGACAAGATGTGGAGATTGCCGAAGATGTTAATATCACTCTTTTTGACTGAGCAGACCTTTTCAGGGGATACCGGATAGCTGCCAAGGCAGCTTCCGGCATGACAGTTTTTTCGTCATACCGGCCAAAAAATATCTGTCATCCCCGCATGCTTTTGAGCGGGGATCTCCCAAGCAGGCTAGATTATCTGATACAGCCTTTGAGCAAAGGAAATTTAAACTCTACGATATCAAGGTAGGGGGTCCCCGATATTTGCTGCGCAAATTCGGGGATGACGTGTAGGATGTATTGGCTTCTTTGCAGCAGTTGTTTCAGCCGCAGTGCCACACTGTATACAGCCAGTAACTCGCCAAAACAGCACCACAGTTAAACCAGATTGTTTACGAGCCAATAGCCTTTTGGGGAGATACCGGCTCGTAGGCCGGTATTTCGAATACGTTTTACGGCTACAAAATCCCCTGTCGTCAGGCCAGCCAGGCGGATAAATTGAAACAGATGTAGAGCAATACAGCGCTCCAAATTAACAACACCACAATCATCCGGGTATTTAAACCGGCAAAACTGGCTTGTGGTGTGGCCTTATTGCTGGTGGGGATTAAGCGGTTCGCGAGGTGGCCGCTGATAACCGTGACGGCAAAGCCAATGGCATTCCACCAGAACCAGAAAATCGGATTATCGCTGAGCCATAAGAAGGTATTGCTGAATACGCCGAGTAATAAGCCGATATTGGCGGCCTTTGCGGTAATGGTTTTACTGTGGATCCCGAGTAAAAAGGTAGCCAGTACCGGGCCGTAAAACACTGAGCCGATTTTATTAATGGCTTCAATAATGGTGGGTGCGATGTCACCGGCAAATAAACTTAATACCAGTGTTACCAGCCCCCAGCCGATGCCGGCGGTGCGAGCGAAACGCATGTATTCGTCATCACTGGGCTCGTGACCTTTGTAGCGACAGAAGTCTTCGGTGGTCACCGCTGCCAGACTATTAATGGCTGAGCTTAACGACGACATGGCAGCCGCCATAATCGCCACTACCAGTAAGCCAATAACGCCTTCAGGCAGATAGTTAATAATGAAAACTGGCATCATCCAGTCGGGCTGTTCTGCCGGGATCTGCGCTGCCAGCGATGGCGTATTCAGTACCAGTGCACCTATCACTAAACCCGTGGTGCAATAAATTACCGTGATGGGAAAGCGGCTAAGTGCGACAGTATACATCACCTTGCGCAGGTCCTTCACGCTATGCGCAGACAGCGAACGCTGGGCTTCTGACTGGTCACAGCCATAATAAGAGGCGTAAAGCACGATACCGCCAAACAGCATGGGCAGGAGTCCGAAATCGTTGCCGCTCAGGCCCAGTGCGCCTACGTTAACCGCATCCATGCGATCACTGTCGATAAGCGCGAGGGCAGCATCTACACCACCAATTACATCCAGTGCCACAAACAGGCAGGTGAGCGCACCGGCCAGGATGATAATCATCTGTACCGCATCGCCGAAAACAACGGCTTTCATGCCGCCCATGGCAGAATAAACCAGGGTTATTACGCCAATCACCACAATACTGTGCCATTGCTCCAGACCCATGGTGCCCTGCAAAATGAGTGAGATGGCGTAAATCATAATGGCGGTGGCAAAGGAGCGACTGAGCTGGAACACAAAACTAATTAGCAGACGGGTGGAGCGTTCAAAGCGGCGTTCGAGGAAATCGTACACACTCACCACACCGCTTTGGTGAAGTGTGGGCAATAAACGCCACAGCATTAGCAGTACGGCAATGGGCAGGGCCAGTTCATAAGACAACCAGATAAGGCCACCGCCTTCTCTTAATCCCACAAATGCCGGGGCAGAGATAAAGCTGATAGCAGAGAGTTGGGTGGCCATCACCGACAGCGATAATGCCGGCCACGGAATCGTCCGGCCGCCAAGAAAATACTCACGGCTGTTATGCTGATGACGAAAAGCCAGTCCCATGGCGAGTAAGCCAACAAGGTAAATCGCGATGATTGTGTAATCAATCCAGCCCAAAACACGCTCCCTGATTTGCTGTTTGTTAAACCAGTATGCTGATTTACCAGTACAAATTCCAGTTGTGCTGATTAAAGTTTATCCTGACCACTGGTGGTTTGGTCGGCACTGGCTTGCATAACCCCATGGCTGCTGATTAGATAGTTATCGGATTATTTATACGACAAAAGGTTTAAAGAATGGGCAGGCAACTGGCCGCTGTTTTATTAATATTGTTTGCCACTACGTCCTGTAGCAACAGTGACTGGCGTACTGCCAGTCGGGAGCCCGCGGGTATCGCGCCTTCGCCTGAACTGGTGCAGGATGCAGTGATTGAGGTTTATGCTGCCGATGCTTTTAGCTGGCGTGGCTGGTTTGCTGTGCATACCTGGCTGGCATTTAAAGAGCAGGGTGCCAAAGAGTATCAGGTGTATGAAGTAGTAGGCTGGCGCGTCAGAAGCGGCCTTCCGGCGCTGCGTAACTTCAAAACTGCCAGTCCGGACCGCTACTGGTACGGGGCCAGACCAGAAAAGGTACTGTCGATTCAGGGCGATAAAGCGCGTCGGCTTATCCCGGATATTGTGGCGGCTATCGACAGATATCCCTGGGCTAACGAATACACTGTTTTTCCGGGGCCGAACAGTAATACCTTTCCTGCCTGGATAGGGTTACAGGTGCCAGAACTGGAGCTTGATATGCCGTTTAACGCTATCGGTGCGGGCTATGCCGATTAGCTTTCCCTTTTAATTTTCTCGTTTAGCAACAGGATAACACGTAGTTGAGCAGCCAGGTTCGGTTAACCCTTATTGCGTTTTTAAGCTATATGATCATGTCTGGTTTGTTAACTCAGGCTGGCGTGATCCTTAATGCTATTGCTGCCCAGCTGGACATGAGCGCAGCCAGAACGGTGAGTATTTTCTCCTGGCTGACCGGCGGTGCCCTGATCGGTACGCTTTTGTCGATGTATTTGTATACCCGGTTTAGTGTGCGCCGCTTGCTGATAACCACATATTCGGTATTGTTGCTGCTGGGTCTGGCGTTACCGTTTTTAACCGGGGCCGGATATTCCACATTGGCGGCCGTATTTCTTGGCTTAGGCGTGTGCTGTGGCTGCGGACTATCCGGCGGAGCCGTTATTATCTCCCGTATCTACCGGGCACAGCGCAGGGCCTCGGCGTTTATCGCCACAGACTGTGCGTTTAGTGCAGCCGGTTTTATTTTTCCTACCCTGGCAGGCTGGCTGTTGGTCAAAGAACTAGATTGGACGCTGAGCTATCTGGCGGTAGCCTCTCTTGCGATTGTTATTTTGTTGCTGGCCGCGACCACCGCCTTTCCCGACCCACATCAGGCAGCATCAACCGCGGGTAACGATGAACCTGCCCCTGAGCGCGAGACAGCGCTGATGCAGTTCAAGCGTATTCTTACACCGCGGGTGGTGTGTTTTGCTATTGGCGTGTGCCTTTATCTTATTGCGCAGACAACCTTTTTAACCTGGGCGCCGAATTACCTGATGGCCTATTTTGACGCCCAGCCGGAAGTGGCCGGGCAGGTGGTAAGCAATTACTGGGGCTTTTCTATTTTTGGTTTGCTCACGTCGGTCGTGCTGGTGAATTTTATCCCCACCCGAATCATGTTGCTGGTGGTGTCTGGCATTGCTATTGCCTGCACAACGGCCTTCCTGCTCATTGAGTCGATAGAAACGTTTCTGACTCTGGGCCTGGCCTTTGGGTTACTGACCACTTGCATTTATAAGATTGCGATTTCTGTTGGCACCCAGCAGATAGCTGATTCGCCCCCCATGCTGGTTACGCTGATGTTATTTAGCGGCAGTATAGGCAGCACACTGGCGCCGGTGGTGTCCGGTTTAGTGGTGGATGGCAGTGATGAAAAAGGCGCATTAATGTTGGCCCTGGCTGGTTTTGTGACGATGTTAGTGCTGTTTATTAGCGCTATGTTGCTTGAGCGTCTGGCAAAGCGACAAACACTCCCTGACCCTACTCAGCCAGAGAGTGTTTAGCCAGAGCCGTTTTTATGGCTGGTAGGCGTATTCGCTTAAACCAAGCTCATCGAGAATGCCATCAAGATGGGCTCTGGCTTCCTCTGTTGGACCCGGGTAATCCCCACTTATCGCTACGTTCCCCTGATATCCAATCTCGCGGCTGCCTGCTTCAGAGCAGAAATACGCCGCCAACACCAGTGAACGTAAGCGGTTAAATACCGCCGCGGGTTGTTGCAGGCGCTGTTCGATATTGTTTCTGTCGTAGGCAATGTCATCGAGCAGGGCAAATTGTTCGCTTTCGTTAACTGCCAGAAACGGCTGGTCAAACCGGCGGACCGACTCTTCATCAAGCCAGATCAGCAAACGCAAAATACTGTCCCGATCCCGCTGTTGCTGAGCATAGGGCGCACTGACCCACTCATCAATCACATCCACAGCGCCTATTTGTAGCGCGCCGGGCTGACCGTTGCTCGCTGGCACCAGAATATCCGTTAACCGGGAGACCAGGGCAATCTGCTGTTGAGTGAGGGTTTTTGGCCACGGTGAGGGCGGGGGCATAATCAAACTGGGATCCTGCCCGTAACCGGCCACACTAATGGGTTCTATGGTTAGCGTTGGCCAGTCTGAGGCAACAGCACTGACTTTGCTTTCACTGGTGGCGCATCCGCTAAGGACTGGCACAGCGGCACTGGCCAGCATCATGCCAAACAGCTTTAGCGACTGACGACGGGTTAAGCCGTAAGAAGAATTGTTAAGGTTAGAATTGGTCATCTTACAATACTCCCTGTTGGATCTGGCCTGCCAGCCAGTTAGCGTTTCGCATAGCCAGCGTCATAATAGTGAGCGTGCAGTTTTTATGAGGGTTAGAAGCAAATACGCCGCCGTCCATCACAAACAGATTCGGGCAGTCCCAGGTTTGTCCCCATTGATTGGTCACAGAATCTGTTGGTGAGTCGCCCATTCTGGCCGTGCCCACTTCATGGATAATCTCGCCGCCTTTGGCAATGGCTTGCTCTGGCGGAGGCAGTTCACCCACGGTTGCGCCCATGGTCTCAAGCAGAGTTTTAGCGGTTTGCAGGCCGTGGGCTACCTGGTTAAGTTCGTGTTCTGACCACTGCCAGTGGAAACGGGCAACCGGAATGCCCCATTTATCGGTAACGTCAGGGTCAATATCCATGTAGCAGTGTTCATTAGGCAGCATTTCGCCGCGCAGGGCAAAATACACACTGGCGCCATAATTAGCCTTGGCTTCATCTTTTAATGACTCGCCATACCCTGAGAAATCGCCGGATACCCAGGCGCCGGGCTCTCTGAAACCGGTACCCAGTTCAAAGTGATAACCACGGGGAAAATTCAGTTTATGTTGCTCGTTGTGACCCCACCAGGGAATGAACAGGTGGTTGGCAGTATGGCCATCCTCGTTGTAGCGCGGGCGGTTTTTCAACGCTGGTATAGTAGCGCCTAGCCCGGCACCGGTGGAGTCCATCAGGTTACGGCCCAGCTGGCCGCTTGAATTAGCCAGGCCATTGGGATGACCGGGCGACGCTGAATTCAGCATAATTCTGGCCGATTCACAGGCGCTGGCTGCCAGGATAACCACTGGCGAGTCCAGCGTTACCTCTTCGCTACTGGCTTTATCGATGTAAGTCAGTCCTGTGACCTTGCCTTCGTCATTGGTATTTACCTGTTTGACCATGGCGTTGGTGATAAGCTTAAAATGTCCCGTTTTGCGGGCCATCGGAATTAACGATGTCGTGGTTTGAAATGCCGCGCCAATTGAGCAGCCATGTCCACAGGGCGTGGCATAAAAGCAGGCTGCCCGCTCGTCCTTAGGCCGGGTAAGTACCGCACGATGCATGGGCACCGCAGTAATGCCGTGTTTTTTCGCGGCAGCGGCCACCAGTAACTCCGGGATCCTTGGTGTGGGCGGCGGCTGCAGCACGCCGGGCGGGGAATCGGGCATATCATCAAGCCCGGTGTTGGTGCCACACACCCCTACCAGACTTTCGGTTTTATCGTACCATGGGGCGATATCTGCATACTCAAAGGGCCAGTCTGCACCCAGGCCGTCGCGGCTTTTGCCTTTAAAGTCATGTTCGCTGAAGCGCAGTGAATAACGGCCCCAGTGGTTAGTGCGACCGCCAAGCATTCGCGCCCGCCACCATAAAAAATCGGATTCATCATCGGTGGTGTAGGGCTCATCGGGGACCGACCAGCCGCCATCAACGGTGGCATCGTAGTAGCCAAAGTTTTTATCTGATGTGGCCGCGCCCATTAATGGCGCGTCGGCGTTGCGCTTAAACATCGGCGTTTCGGTTTTGGGATTATAGTCACGACCAGCTTCGAGCATCAGTACATTGATGCCTGCTTTGGTCAGCTCATAGGCGGCCATCGCGCCGCCAGCACCTGAGCCAACAATAACCACCTGATGGGCAAATTTTGTCATTAGCGTAACTCCCGGATTTTTATATTTTTAAACCACACTTTGTCGCCGTGATCCTGGAGCCCGATATGGCCTTTGGTCTGGTCGCCAAAGCCTTCCCATTTGGCAAATTTACTGGCTGCTACAAGTTTGTCCCAGGTAGACGAATGCATCACGATGTGAACGGTCATTACGCCATTCTGCCAGACTTCCAGCACATCATTGTGCAATTTAATGCGCAGATTATTCCACTCTCCGGCGTCTCTGTAGGCCGCGGATGGTGCCACCACCATATCGTACAGTGAGCCAGAGCGATGAGAGTCGAGCTTGCTGTCGGGATGTTTTTCATTGTCGATGATCTGGATTTCAGGGGCATGGAAGAAAATGTACTGCTCACTCTCATCAGCCAGAAAGAAAACACCGCTGTTTCCGGCATCGGAAATCTTCCAGTCCAGGCTCAGTTCAAATTCGGCATACTGCTTTTCTGTAATCAGGTCGCCACCGCCACCTTTGGTGAGGGTAATGGTACCGTTAGAAACCTGCCAGTTACTGCCTGCTTCGTCCTTTTGATAGTTACGCCAGCCTTTAAGTGACTTACCGTCGAACAAACTTTCCCAACCCTGCTGCTGTTCTATAGCTGAGAGTGTGTTATCACTGGCGAGTACCGCGGTGGAAGCGCTTACAAATAATCCTGCTAAAAGTGTAATCAGTTTTTTCATTGTTGTTTTCCTGTTGAAATAGGCTGCTGAGCACACAGGCCCGCCGGGCCTGTGTGATGCAGGGGTTACTTAGCCTTTACGTGTTGTTCCAGCCACTGGTCCTGTTCCCACAGCATGTGCAGGATACTTTCCTTGGCGCGGTAGCCGTGGGACTCTTTGGGTAACATTACCAGTCGTGCTGTGGCACCAAGGCCTTTAAGGGCATTAAAGTAGCGCTCACTTTGCATGGGGTAGGTTCCACTGTTGTTATCAGCCTCGCCATGTATAAGTAGTAACGGGGTTTTCATTTTGTCGGCATGCATAAAGGGCGACATGGTGTAATACACCTCTGGAGCTTCCCAGTAAGAGCGCTCCTCAGACTGGAAGCCAAACGGCGTAAGGGTGCGGTTATAGGCACCGCTGCGAGCAATACCGGCAGCAAATAAATCAGAATGAGACAGCAGGTTAGCCACCATAAAAGCACCATAGCTGTGACCACCCACTGCTACGCGCTGTCGGTCGATAAGTCCGCGAGCGTCAACGGCATCAATGGCTGCCCTGGCGTTAGCCACTAACTGGCTGCGGAAGCTGTCATTGGGCTCTTCATCGCCTTCGCCAACAATGGGGAAGGCCGCGCCATCGAGTACCACATAGCCTTTGTTTACCCAGTAAATTGGCGAGCCCCAGAACGGATAGGTAAACTCATTGGGGTTACTGGTATTCTGTGAGGCGCTGTTTTGATCTTTATACTCTCGTGGGTAGGCCCACAGGATCATAGGATATTGCTTACCTTCCTGGTAGCCAACCGGCAAATAAAGCGTGCCGGAAAGCTCCAGCCCGTCGTTACGCTTATAGGTGATGACTTCCTTTTTAACGCTCTGAATGGCTTTAAACGGATTTTCAAAGTCTGTCAGTTGCGTTAGTGATTGGTTGATTAAGTCTCTGAAATAGCGGTTAGGGTATTCACTTTTCGACTCGATACTCACAGTGAGTTTTTGCTCATCAACCTTGTAATCATACAGCTCTTCCAGTTTATCGGTATAGGCAGACTGGTAGAGGCGCTCTTTTTCGAGCGTTTTAAGATTAAGACTATCGAGAAAAGGAAATTGCCCTTTATCTGAATAGCCATCGCCTAGTAAAAAGACCTTCGCACCATCTATTGCCAGTACGCTCTGACCAAATTCATTGCGCTCAGTTACAAAAGAGCCCGGATCGCTGTAGGCATCCTGATAATTGCGGTCGAAAATAACCGTAGGCTCTGTATTGCTGTCGCTCGGGTTAAACGCATAGGCTTTAGTATTACGGGTATTCCACCAGTAATCCTGGGCAATAGCATGATTGTCGTCACCCCACATAATGCGTGAAAAACGGTTATGGGTTTTAAGTAGCAGCGACGGAGTGCCGTCGAATGGCGGTTCCAGCGCGTACACCGCATCGCGATAGTCAACTTCAACAGCCGGATCGCCTTTGTCCTGCGCTTCGGCAAAGACCAGGGTTGCAGGCCTATCGTCGCGCCACTGGACAGATCGGCGGCCTTCGCGAGTGGCCATAAAGCCCTTGGGTAGATCCTCAATTAGCGGTACCGAGACAATGTCATTAACAAATTTGCCCTGTTGGGTATAGACACTGGTGACCGATGGAAAACGGTTATATTGCACCAGATAGCTGAATGGCTTTTTGTAACGGGTAACTAGTACATACTGGCCATCGGGTGCGACATCAATATTGCCGTACATCGCCGGCGCCAGCCAGTTGGATGCATTGCCGTTAAGGTCGACTTTTACCAGCGTAGAGCGGGTTAACTGTTCAAAGTTAAATTCGTCATTTTTGTTTTTCAGCAGATCCTGATAGGTACGATTCTGAGCTTTTTTGCCGTCACTCACCGATACCGTTGGGCCGGTCGGGGTGGCGGATTCGGTGTTAATCAGCGGCTGGCGGTCTTCGGGTACCACTTTTACCAACAGTGCAGAGCCGTCAGCAAACCAGTTGATTACATCACGCATGTTGGCGTTAAGGATTGCTTTAGTAAGGCGTTTAGCCTTAGCGGTTTTTAAATCTACAACCCACAACTCAATGCCGTTCGGGGTCTTGTGGGTCATGGCCATTTTTTGCTGATCCGGCGACCAGGCAAAGTTGGATAAACGCGGGCTGTCGGGTAATCCGGCGATTTCAACCGTTTGTTGACTGTTGATTCGCTGAATTTTTAAATCGTTATAAAAAGTATCACGACTGCCGATATTCGCTTTGGGATCAATACGTAATCCCCCCAGTCGCAGCTCCTCTTCGGATAGCTCGGCGATAGTTTTATAAGTATCGCGGTACAGCATCAACGCAGTATCCTGACTATCATTCATCAGAAAATAGGGGGCGCGTTTTACATCGACGAGCTGGAGAATTTCTTCTGCCGGTTTTTGATATTCGGTGGCAGCCGGAACTGTGGGAGAGAGGATGACTGCAAAACAGAGTGCAGCAGCTCTCAGGCGTAACCTGTGAAGTTGCATGTGATTCCCTTATCGTTATTAGAATTTCGTATCTGTCGTTTTTTAGCGGTAAAGTGACTTTAACCATAGTGCATCTTAGCCTGATTTATTCATTGAGGTGAATAGGTTCGGGGCTAAATAACATTTACATACGGTTAACTTCCTGCTCTGCGTTTGTATTATATTTACTTTGTTGGTACGGTTTCTAAGTAGTTGTATAAAAACGATAATAGTTTGAGCAGGGGTAATTGCACTGCTTTATGTTCTGCCAATATGCGGATTGGTATTATGAAGCGATATTCGCTAAATAGTTCACCAATAATTATGGGTAGACAAACAAAAAAGCCAGTCATTAAGACTGGCTTTTGAAGGCTATAAACGCAAGACGATTTACTCGTCGAGGAAGCTGCGCAGCTGTTCAGAACGGCTGGGGTGGCGCAATTTACGCAACGCCTTGGCTTCGATCTGACGGATACGCTCACGGGTTACATCAAACTGTTTACCCACTTCTTCCAGCGTGTGGTCGGTATTCATATCGATACCGAAGCGCATACGCAGTACCTTTGCTTCACGAGCAGTCAGGCCAGCCAGAACTTCCTGAGTGGCGTCTTTCAGGCTGCCGCCGGTAGCTGAATCGAGGGGCTGAATAATAGTGCTGTCCTCAATAAAGTCACCCAGATGCGAATCTTCATCATCACCTATGGGTGTTTCCATCGAGATTGGCTCTTTCGCAATCTTCAGTACCTTACGAATTTTGTCTTCCGGCATCAGCATGCGCTCAGACAGTTCTTCCGGCGTTGGTTCACGACCCATTTCCTGCAGCATCTGACGAGAAATACGGTTCAGTTTGTTAATGGTTTCGATCATGTGAACCGGAATACGAATGGTCCGCGCCTGGTCGGCAATCGAACGGGTAATCGCCTGACGGATCCACCAGGTTGCATAGGTTGAGAATTTATAACCACGGCGGTATTCAAACTTATCCACCGCTTTCATCAGACCAATGTTACCTTCCTGAATAAGATCAAGGAATTGCAGACCACGGTTGGTGTACTTCTTAGCAATTGAAATAACCAGACGTAAGTTTGCCTCAACCATTTCTTTCTTGGCACGACGGGCTTTAGCTTCACCAATCGACATGCGACGGTTGATATCCTTAATGTCGGCAATAACCAGACCGGTTTCTTGCTCAACCTGAGAAATCTTGCCAACACTGCGCTCGATTTCTTCTTTGTACGACTGTAACACGCCAGCATAAGGTGCGTTGCCAGACAGAATCGTATCTAACCATGCGGTAGACGTTTCGTTACCGGCGAAAGCTTTGATGAAGTCTTTCTTCGGCATTTTGGCGTGCATGACGCAGTACTTCATTACCAGACGTTCCTGGATGCGTACGCGGTCCATCATCTCACGCATATTGCGAACCAGACGATCGAACTGTTTTGGCACCAGGCGGAATTCTTTAAAGATGTCGCTCAGTGCGTTAATTTCTTTACGCGAATCGGCGTGAGTACGACCTTTCGTTTCGATGACCTTGCGGGCAACCTGATACTGGTCGCGTAATTCTGCAAACTTCTGGCGAGCTTCTTCCGGATCAACACCGGTATCATCCTCGTCATCATCATCGTCGTCGTCATCTTCGTCATCATCTTCGTCGTCCAGTTCTTCCTGAGAAAGTTCTGAACCAACGTGTGTGGCGGTGGGGGCGAGGTCTTCTTCGTTATTCGGATCAACAAAGCCAGAAATGATATCGCTCAAGCGAATTTCTTCTGCTTCGTAAAGGTCCCACTGATCGAGCAGGTATGTAATGGCTTCAGGGTATTCTGCAACAGAACACTGAACCTGATTAATACCGTCTTCGATGCGTTTGGCGATTTCGATTTCGCCTTCACGGGTAAGGAGTTCTACGGTACCCATTTCACGCATGTACATGCGGACCGGGTCGGTGGTACGTCCAATTTCGCTTTCAACAGTAGCCAGCGCTTGTGCTGCCGCTTCTGCAACTTCTTCGTCAGTGGTGGTTTCCTGCATTAACAGTTCATCGGAATCCGGTGCTGATTCTGCTACCTGGATCCCCATGTCATTGATCATGCGGATGATATCTTCTATCTGATCCGAATCGACAATGTCTTGAGGCAGATGGTCGTTGACTTCAGAAAACGTCAAATAACCTTGTTCTTTACCTTTCGCAATCAGGAGTTTAATCTGAGACTGCTTGCTTTGCGCCATATACCCTACACTTTTCAAAAATTAACCATTGCAATATGACCCGTCCAAATGTAAATCTATGACGGACCGAGGTAATAACGTTACAACTTACCTACGGTAGACTGCTTTTTTTGGTTTACGTTTAATTGCCTGCCCATTGCGACGACGGCAGCGAATTACACAGTATAACAGAAACACGGTTATTTTGACTACTACGGCGGCTACTTTTACCGCATCTAATTTTGCTGATAAGCCTTTCAAAACTTGCCGGTTCTGCCGTAATTGTGGTGCTAATTCGCCGTTAACTGGTCTGCCGGTCGCAAGCCCGTTGCCTGCGACTAATGCCGAAGTCTGCTCCGGGTTCGTTGTTGCTTAGGCTTAAAGCCTTCACCGCAACTTTCAATACTTACACCCAATGCATAGGTTGCTGTGATGAATTAACTGCTTTGCCGTTCCCGCATGAGCATAGTTAATTCCTGTTTTTCATCACTACTAAGCGCCTGAATTCTTGATTTTGACAACAATTGGTCAATGCGGCTATCGAAATGCCAGTCTAACAGGCGGGCAAAGCAGTCCCGAAATACCCTTTGTGCGTCGGTCTCATCAATAAAGTGCTCCTGCACGAGTAACCGACCCAGACTCTTTGAATAGGGGTGCTCGCGGAAGTTTTCAACCACTTGTGCAGTTTTAGCCTGCGGATGGCTGGCACAAAAACTGAACACATCCTGTAAAACACTGAGGCCGGCAATCCCTGAACCGTTGAGAAATTCAGGCTGTACGGAATCACTACACTCTGCTGCCAGTGACGGATGTTCCAGCAACAATCTAATCATTACACTTATCGGCGACAGGCGGGTTTTATTGATATTGCCGCCGTCATTTTTTTGCTGTCTGGAGGCCGCTGAGCCAGGGCTGGCATTGGCGGCGCGAATATCCCTATCGAGCTTAAAACGGTCGTACTCACCTACGTGTTTGCTGAGTTCTTCACTCAGCATCAGCTTTTGTTGTTCGCCGGCTACCTGGTCTATCAGTGGCTGGGCGGCTGATTTCAGGGCAATTTTACCTTCCGGGGTACCTACAGAATGCTGCTTAAGTAAGGCATCAAAGAAAAAGGTCGATAGAGGCGTTGCCCTGGCGACCATTTCCTCAAAGGCTTCCTGACCAATCTGACGTACCATGGTATCAGGGTCTTCGCCATCCGGCAGAAACAGGAATTTTAACTGTACGCCATCCTTTAAGGCTGGCAGGGCATTTTCCACCGCGCGCCAGGCAGCATCTCTACCAGCCCGGTCGCCATCGTAACAACACACAATTTCCTGCGTACCACGCATTAGCATCGTCATATGATCCTGAGTGGTCGCGGTACCGAGTGCAGCGGTAGCATACTGGATGCCATACTGACTTAGCGCTACCACATCCATATAACCCTCAACCACCATGATGCGCTGTAAGTTACGTTGCTGGCGGGTTTGGTAGTAGCCAAACAACTCGTATCCTTTATGAAAGATACGGGTTTCCGGTGAGTTCAGGTATTTCGGGCCATTGCCTTCCATAATCCGGCCACCAAAGCCACACACCCGGCCACGCTTATCACGAATCGGAAACATGATCCGGTCGCGAAAAAAGTCATACTGTTTGCCGTTGTCGTTTTGGTTTACCAGTTTCAGATCGAGTAACTGTTTTCTTAACGCGTTGTCGGTACCAAAGGTTTTGAGTACCGCATCCCAATCCGGCGGCGCGTAACCAATTTCCCACTACTTAACAATTTCGCCAGACAAACCGCGCTGCTTGAGATACTCCACCGCTTTACTGCCCTGGGCATGGTGTTTAAGCTGATGCTGGAAAAAGCGTGTGACCTTTTCCATTAACTGAAAGTCTGACTCGTTCTGCTGCTTGTCTTTGTTACTGGTAAAACGACCTGAACCTTGCTCCCTTGGCACTTCCAGGCCGTGCATCTTCGCCAGTTCTTCAATAGCTTCAACAAACTCCAGCCGGTCATAGTCCATCAGAAACGAAATGGCATTGCCATGCTCACCACAACCAAAGCAGTGATAAAACTGTTTATCCTGGCTTACGGTAAAAGAGGGCGTTTTTTCGTCGTGGAACGGGCAGCAGGCTGAATAGTTTTTCCCCGCTTTTTTGAGCCGGACACGGCTATCAACAATTTCAACGATGTCGGTACGGGCCAACAGATCGTCGATAAATTCGCGAGGGATTTTACCTGCCATAGATTGTACTACGCTGCCATGAAGTATTGGATTGCGGATACTTTATCAGGATATGTGGTAAGCGCAACGATCTGCGCCGCTACCATAAATGCCAGCGTGGGTTGAGTAATTTACCCTAAACGCTGTTTGATTTGGGCGCTCAGTGCGCCCATATCGGCCCGGCCTTGTACCTGGGGTTTTAACACACCCATCACCTTACCCATATCTTGCATGCCGCTGGCACCGGTTGAAGCCATAGCTTCATCGATCAGCACGGCAATTTCCTCTTCTGTAAGAGGCTGGGGCAGGAAAGACTCGAGTTCGACAATCTCTGAGCGCTCAGTTTGCGCCAGGTCTTCACGACCTGCCGAATCGTACTGCGCGGCAGCATCCTGGCGTTGCTTAACCATCTTGGTTAACACTGCCAGGATATCAGAATCGCCTAAAGTTACCTGCTCATCGATTTCTTTTTGCTTAATAGCTGCTAACGCCATGCGAATAGTGCCAAGACGGACCTTGTTTTTTGCCCGCATTGCCTCTTTTTGTGCATTTTTTAAATCGTCGATTAGCGCCATAAGTTACTCAGTCGATAGTTGCTTACAGGTTTTTTTGCTGCATGTTATTGCAGCTAAACTGGACTAAAGGTGTATTAATACAGTTTTACGCGACGTGCGTTTTCGCGAGCCAGCTTTTTCAGGTGACGCTTTTTAGCAGCTGCTTTCTTGCGCTTACGTTCCCAAGTTGGCTTTTCGAAAAATTCACGACGACGAACTTCTGACAGAACACCGGCTTTTTCACAAGAACGCTTAAAACGACGCAGTGCTACGTCAAATGGCTCGTTTTCTCTAACTTTAACGATAGGCATTAAAAATTCACCTCAAAACTTAACAGGATGTCCGGGTTAAAATAGGTACTTTTAAACCACCCGGGTTAAAAATGGTGCGAAATTCTAATCATTCACGCCCAGGATGTAAAGTCTTAGTGTTAAAAAAATAGCCAAAACGCCCCATATAATACACCCAATGCACCGTAGTGGCCTGAATTCACCAATTCGGTTAAACTTCGCAGCCAGTCACCCCTGCTAAATCTGATCAACTAAAGGCAAACAGAACACTATGCGCGTATTAGGTATTGAGACATCCTGTGATGAAACCGGTATTGCTGTTTATGACGACGAACAGGGGCTTCTGTCGCATACCTTATATAGTCAGGTTAAGTTGCACGCCGATTACGGTGGCGTAGTGCCGGAACTGGCATCCCGAGACCATGTGCGCAAAATTGTCCCGCTGATTCAAAAAGCGTTGAGCGATGCAGGTTCCTCTTCTGATGATATCGATGGTATTGCCTATACTCGCGGGCCCGGTCTGGTTGGCGCATTACTGGTCGGCGCCTCAGTAGGACGCTCGTTAGCTTATGCCTGGGATGTGCCGACCATTGGCGTGCATCATATGGAAGGGCATTTGTTAGCCCCAATGCTGGAAGATAACCCGCCGCCGTTTCCTTTCGTTGCGCTGCTGGTGTCTGGCGGTCATTCCATGCTGGTGCGGGTAGATGGTATCGGCAGTTATGAATTACTCGGTGAGTCTATCGACGACGCCGCCGGTGAAGCCTTTGATAAAACGGCCAAGCTGCTGGGGTTGGATTATCCGGGGGGGCCGCTGCTCGCAAAGTTGGCCGATCAGGGAGAAGGCGGCCACTACAGTTTTCCGCGCCCGATGACCGACCGCCCTGGTCTGGACTTTAGCTTCAGTGGTCTTAAAACCTTTGCTGCCAATACTATTCGCGACGCCGACGGCAATGATAAAACCAAGGCTAATATTGCCTTTGCTTTTCAGGAAGCGGTAATCGATACCCTGATTATTAAGTGTAAAAGGGCACTTAAACAAACCGGACTGAAACGATTGGTGATAGCCGGGGGTGTGAGTGCCAACACTTCGCTACGTACTGCCATGACCAAATTAATGCAGGATATCAACGGCGAAGTGTATTACCCGGGCTTAAGTTTTTGTACCGATAATGGCGCAATGATAGCGTATGCGGGCTTGCAGCGACTCAAAGCAGGTGAAACCACTCCTCTGTCAGAATCGGTCGTTCCTCGCTGGCCGCTTGATTCGTTAACACCAGTGTCATAAAAAAGGTGTTATCTTATGCTTTTTAATTGATATCAAAGCCTTTTATGACATTTTTTAGCTGGCGCAGTCTACTTGGCTGCCTGATTCTTGTTAGCCTGAAAGTACATGCTGAACGTCCGGAACAGCATGTGGTATTAATCTCAATCGATGGCTTTCGTCACGACTATATCGAAAAGCACCAGGCCCGGGCGATGGCTAATATTGCCGCTCGCGGTGTTCGCGCTGAAAGCATGCAGCCGGTGTATCCGGCCAATACTTTTCCTAATCATATTTCGCTGCTGACCGGCCTGTTGCCAGTTAATCACGGTATTGTGAACAACCGTTTTTATGATAAAAGCCGCCATGCATACTACTCCATGGGTGAAGCTTATAAAGACAGCTCCTGGATCACAGCGATGCCGTTCTGGAATCTGGTGGAAACCCATGGTTACCCGGCAGCAACTTACTTCTGGCCGGAGTCCGACGCACGGATTGGCGGGCAGTTACCTTCTTATCATTTTCACTATTCCAAATATTCAGACTATCAGCAGCGCATTGATCAGATCATTGAATGGCTGACCTATCCGGATGCAACCCGCCCGGTGTTTATTGCCGGTTACTTCTCTTTAGTCGATACCGTGGGGCACGATTATGGTCCGGACGCACCGCAGACTTTTGCCGCCGTGCAAAAAATCGATGCACTGATTGGTCAGTTGTATGAGCGTATTCAGGCTTTGCCAATAAAGGTCAACCTGATCCTGGTGTCTGACCACGGCATGAACGCAGTAGATACCAGCCGGATAATTTACCAGGACGAGCTGAATATCAGCGATGACTTTCTGATACTCAACGAAGGCGAACAAATACTGTTGTATGCCAAGGACGGCGTCAGTGAGGCGACCGTTAAAGCGCAGGAAGAGGCGTTGCGAGCATTAGCATTACCCGGTGTAAAAGTGTTTGATGAGCATCAACGAAAGCATTATCACATGCCGCATAATCCGCGCACCGGTGATATTATTATTACCATTGATGCGCCGGCCCGTTTTGCCAAAAATAAAGACAGTCGTATCGGCCCCGGCGGTCATGGCTATTTGCCTGAACATCCGGATATGGGAGCCACTTTTGTCGCTGCAGGTCCTGCTTTCAAGCAGGGAGCACGACTACCGCGCTTCAGTAACCTGGAAGTATACCCGGCACTGGCAAAAGTGCTGGGGCTTGAGTTGCTCCGTCCCATCGACGGCAAACTGGATGTGCTCAATCAGGCGCTGGCTGAACAATAACCAAGAGGTCTTGATAATGAGTAAGTCTTACCCTGAAATTACCCAACGTATTTCCAGTAATTTAAAAGCGTTACGCAGTGACATCAGCGATACCATGCAGGGATTCTCTGCTATGGCGCAAGCCGCTACCAAAGACGGCGTGCTGGACAAGAAGACCAAAGAACTCATCGCCCTGGCAATTGGCGTATCTACCCGCTGTGACGGCTGCATCGGCTTTCACGTTAAAGCGCTGGTAGAACTTGGCGCAACCAAACAGGAAATTGAGGAAACGCTGGGCATGGCGGTTTATATGGGCGGTGGCCCGTCACTGATGTATGCCGCAGATGCCATGCTGGCTTATGAACAGTTCAGTGAAGCGAGCGCTTAATCATTCTTGCCGGGGGTACCGGCTTGCATAGCCTGTCGATAGGGCCGGTGGGCCTGGCCATTGATTATGTGCTGGTGTGGGGGGCGTTGTTCCTCGCGCTCATCTGGCTTCGTCTGGTCGTAAAAGAAAAGCCACTACGCGCGCAGGTGGAAAACACCCTGTTCAGTGTTTTTGTGGCGGCACTCCTGAGCGCCAGAGCCGGATTTATCTGGCGCATGTGGCCCCAATATCAATCTGACATGCTGGCCATGCTGGATATTCGCGATGGCGGCTTTTTGCCCCAGGCCGGGTTGATAGCCGGGGCACTGGTGCTGATATGGCGCGTTCATAAACTGCCTGTTACCCGCAATGCCTCAGTGAAAGTTGTTTTGCTTACTGCCGCTTGTATGTTGCCGGTTTATATTGGGATTAACTGGGTAAATCGCAGCGCGACCATGCCGTTACCAGTGGTGCAGAATAATGCGCTTCAAACGGTAGACTTTGCAGTCTTTACGGATAAGCCTATTGTATTGAATGTATGGGCTACCTGGTGCCCGCCATGTCGCCGCGAAATGCCAGTGCTTGAACAGGCCCAGCAAAATTACCCTAATCTGCATTTTATTTTTTTAAATCAGGGGGAGTCGGCTGCCGAAGTTAATGACTTTCTCAATAGCCAGGGCCTTAAACTCGAAAACGTCCTGCTTGATACCAGCGGAGCCGTAAGTGAAGCTTTCGGCGTGGCGGTATTGCCCACCACGCTGTTTTATTCGCCACAAGGTAAGTTACTGTATCGCCATGTAGGCGGTGTCTCAACAGCAAGTCTTGATTACGCATTGCAACAACTTACGCAAAGTACCCCTGAAGAGTAACGCCTACTCGTTGGCTTTGCCTTTATCCCAGACTTTACTCTCTTCGCCTTTGAGCAAGCGCTGAATATTTTCTTTGTGCCTGAATATGATCAGCACCGACAGCATGGCCACCGGTATGGTGTAAGTAGGCTTGATAAACCAGGTAAACACTGGCGCCAGTAGCACGGTAACAATAGCGCCCAGTGAAGAATATCCCCAGATAAACACCACAACCGCCCAGCTGGCAATCAGCGAACCGGCCAGCGCTGGTCCAATTGGCAACATAGCGCCAAATGCCGTAGCGACGCCTTTACCGCCGGCAAAATTAAAATAGAGCGGGAAGATATGACCCAGACAAGCAGCTATGGCAATAAAACCCAGGGCCACCGGGGCAAGCCCCATAAAAAAGGCCGAATACACCGGAATGGTACCTTTCAGGACGTCGATAATTAGCACCAGTAAAGCTGGAACCCGACCACCGAGGCGGTAAACATTGGTGGCACCGGGGTTGCCCGAGCCATGTCGGCGCGGATCAGGTAATCGAAAAGCACGGCTGACCAATACTGCACTGCTAACAGAGCCTATCAGGTAGGCAACGCCAATCATTAACAGACTGAGTGCAATCAAGCCAATGCTCCAACTATGTATGAAAAGTGTGCACACACTACTAGAATATCGCCCGCAAAGCCAGACATTGTGACGCTATGTGTGATAGTTATAAAACGTTCTGTGAGCTGGCCGGACTGGCCATGATTACCGGGATCGCGTAATCTGCAACGCCAATGCTATACTCGCAAAAAATGAGATTTAAGGTGCAGCAAACAATGCAGCAAATATTTATCGAAGGGCTGGAAGTGCCTACCCTGATAGGCGTATATGACTGGGAACGCACGCAAAATACCGTACTTATTATCGATCTGCTGATCGATGCCGACCTGAGCGCAGCTATGCAGTCAGACGATGTGGCTCACACTATCGATTATGCAGCGGTTGCAGAAACCGTTAAGCAAGTGGGTATCGACTCTTCCTTTGAATTACTTGAAGCGTTTGCCAATGCCATTATCAGTGCAGTATGCAGTGCCTTTCCCATCCAAAAACTGGTACTGACGATCGAAAAGCCGGGGATATTACCCGATGCCCTTAAGGTCGGTATCCGTATTACCCACGAGGCGGGCAAATAAAGTGAGCCTGCATCAGGTTTTTATTGGTATTGGCTCAAACATTGAGCGTGAGTTTCATACCCGCGAAGCTTACCGGTTGCTGCACCAGTACTTTGACAATGTGCTGGTATCACCGGTTTATGATTGCCCGGCAGAGGGCTTTGACGGACCGGGATTCTACAACTGGGTGGCACGAGTGGATACCAGCCTGTCGCTGGAGGCTATTTATCAGTTATTCAAACAATTAGAAGCCGAATACGGGCGAAAAGACTGGTATAAAAAGCACTGTTCACGCACAATGGATTTGGATTTATTGTGCTTCGATCAAGTGGTGTGTGATGCACCGGTGACGCTGCCCAGAGCGGAAATTCTACAGCGCGCGTTTGTACTGCGGCCGCTGGCTGATATTGCCCCGGATATGCGCCATCCGGTGGTGGGAAAAACTTTCTCGCAACTCTGGCAGGCCTTTGATCACAGCAAGCAGCTAACCACACCTGTCGATTTTAAATGGAGTTCACCCCAGGGATGACGCTTTTCGAAATTATTGTTCTGGCCATTATCCAGGGCCTTACCGAATTTTTACCTATCAGTAGTTCCGCCCATTTGATTTTACCTGCCGAAGTGCTCGGCTGGCGTAATCAGGGCCTGGCATTCGATGTAGCTGTGCACGTGGGCAGTTTACTGGCAGTAATGATTTACTTCCGTAATGACATCCTGCAAATGACAGGGGCCTTCTTTAAGCATGGATTTAGCAAACAACAAACCACCGACAGCAAGCTTGCCTGGTTTGTGGTAATTGGCACTATACCGGCAGTAATCGCCGGCTTTTTACTGAAAGACCTGATCGAAACCCATGCTCGCAGTGCTGCTGTAATTGCTACCACGACAATCCTGTTTGGCTTACTACTGTGGTACGCCGATGTAAAAGCTAAACATGTGCAGAAGCTGGAACAACTGACACTGCGTCAGACCATTATTATTGGTCTGGCCCAGATGCTGGCATTAATTCCGGGTACATCCCGTTCAGGCATTACGATGACAGCGGGTTTAATGTTGGGCTTAAATCGGGAAAGTGCGGCGCGCTTTTCGTTTTTACTGTCTATTCCGGTGATTCTCGGAGCCGGATTACTAGCAGTAAAAGACCTGCTCGAGGCAAACGAAGCCGTGGATTGGTTGGCATTAATTTACGGTGCAGGCTTTTCCTTTGTCAGTGCCTATCTGTGTATCTTTTTATTCCTGAGCTGGATTAGCCGCATTGGTATGTTACCGTTTGTGATATACCGGCTATTACTAGGCGCCGTGCTGATTGCCTTTATATTCTGGTAAGCCCTGTATCGATTTGATGGAGATAACAAATGGCTGAAACTATTTTTGATAAGATTATTGATAAGTCTATCCCGGCTGAGATTCTGTACGAAGACGACAAGGCGTTAGCCTTTAAAGATATCAATCCCCAGGCACCGATCCACTTTTTAGTCATCCCTAAAAAGCAGATTGCCACCATGAATGACATCACCGAAGAAGATGAAGCGCTGGTTGGTCACCTTTATACGGTTGCAGCCAAACTGGCTCATGATATGGGCTTTGCCGAAGAAGGTTACCGGGCGGTAATGAACTGCAATGAGTTTGGTGGCCAGACGGTCTACCACATTCATTTACATGTTCTGGCCGGGAAAATGATGGGCTGGCCGCCGTACACAGATAAACCCAAGCATTTAGAGTAACTTCGCGCCTAAGCGCGAAGTTATCCCGGAAGCGCCAAAGGCGCTATCCGGGATCTCCTGAGAAGGCTGACTAACCTAAATAGTATCGCGTTTGTTATCCCGGAAGCGCCACAGGCGCTATCCGGGATCTCCTGAGCAGGTTGACTAATCTAAACAGTATCGCGTTTGTTATCCCGGAAGCGCCACAGGCGCTATCCGGGATCTCCTGAAAAGGCTGACTAATCCAAACGGTAGCGCGTTTGTTATCCTTCGAAGCGCCACAGGCGCTATCCGGGGCCTATGTGTCATCCCGGTTTCGCTCAGCGAAGACCGGGACCCCCATCATACAATCGTAGAGTTTAAAACAGCACCGATACGCGTTAATAAAATAACAACCTGCCAGCCTTTTCCGGAGATCCCCGCTAGAAGCATGCGGGGATGACGGATTGAGGCAGTAGCGAGGGTAATTCGGCCTGAGTTAGGGGCTAATCATTCCCCATTTCTCCACATTTTGTCGGGGTGCCGACTGCACCCAGAGGGGAGGTGGCTCCCCTCTGGACACCCCCAGTTCTTTAATCGCGAAGTAGCATACTGAG
>MDTF01009671.1_pt1 | contig 146004 bp, 124 predicted proteins | sample 811191 | NCBI WGS metagenome assembly MDTF01 (sample SAMN05326649, study PRJNA326480) | marine metagenome | isolation source: seawater | place: Southern Ocean | collected 2011 | reverse complement strand
TAGGTGCTGCTATTGGTGATTTTTTGTTTGTAGGCTCTCATTCTACAAAATTAGCAACTTTAATTTGTAGAAGCTATCCATGCAACAAGACCGTTATTGTTTAATGTTTGAAAACCCACCGTCAACATGTAATATTTGACCCGTTATCCATGAGGATTTTTCGGATAATAAATAAACAGCAGCTTCAGCAATATCTTTTGGTTCACCTACTTTCTTTAAAGGATTTTTTTCAGCTTGCATACTTAGCTTTTCGGGAGTATTTAAAAATTTGCTTGCTAGATTCGTATTCGTTAAAGAAGGAGCGATAGCATTTACTCTAATTGTTGGGGATAATTCAGCGGCTAAAGACCTTGTTAATCCTTCAATAGCGCCTTTAGATATAGCAACTTGCGCATGGAAGCTAAAGCCAGTTTGAACTGCAATAGTTGAAAATAAAACAATTGATGCGTCTTGACTTTTCTTTATTTTTGGTAACAAATCTTTTATGATTTTAGTTGCGCCCAAAACCTGTAGTTTAAAGTCTTCAAGAAAATCCTCATCTGTAAACCGATGAAATGGTTTTAAGTTAATACTTCCAGGACAATATGCCAATCCGTGAATTTGTTCAGGTAATTCATCAAGATTCATTTTATCTGTGGTAGCGTCAAATTTAATGTATTTTACATTTGGACGATCTTCGATCATATTATTATTATATGTAGAAAAGACGTTGTCTCCTTGTTGCTCAATTAAGTTTACCAATTCTTTACCTATACCTGAGGAACCTCCAATTATTATATAATTTTTCATGTTTTTGTGTTTTTTAATTTGTTTTAATAATTTTCACCTGCTATTGTAGTTCTATTTTATCAACTAAAAGTTTAAAATATTCGGCTTTTTTGTTTCCAATTAAAAATCTTACTTCTTCAATATATTCATTTGAAAAATTTGGCTGTTCAAGTACTCTTCCTCTAAAAGTAGGGTACATGTCTTTTATTGGGATTTGAATCTCTTGCCATTCCCCTGATGTTAAAAATGTAGCTATATAAGCATGATTATCTACAGAATTAGCCTTTATCCTAAATTGATATTTTTTACCGTCACCTTTAAGCCTAATTTTAATGATCGTAAAGCCCTTCATGTTTTTTTTTTCCAAATTGTAACGCACAGATGAGAATCCTCCGTTGTTTTCTAGCGATATGTCGCCAGCGAAGACACCGTAGCCATCGTTATTTAAGTGAAAAGAACTTAAAGACTCACCACCCATAACGCTGTCATTTACAGTGATCCAGTCTTTAACGTTGGCTTTTTTGTTAAAATCAAATATTATATGAGCTGGTGATGAAGAAGATAAAATCATAATAAATATTAAATATTTCATTAGTGCCTAATTATTAATTACTGGACCATTTTTTCTGCAATAATTATATTTGTAAGTATATTTTTAATAAAAGAGGTGCCCAAAGACACCTCTTAAATTAAAAAAGCAAAAACAAACTATCTCCTCACAAATAAAATGCCTTGTGAAGGAGAAGAGGAAACTATTAAATTTTGGCTACTTTTCAAATCTGATATATTAATTACCTGATTGGTCGCATGATTTATAATTTTATCTTTTGAATAATAAATTTTCATCCAGGTGGCAAATAAATATACATTGACTCCATTTGGCATAACTTTAAATGTTGATTTATACAATTCTCGTGTTCCATTGTTTAAAAACACGCTCTTTTGAATTAAAACTAAATCAGTAAACGTAATAGTTGAGAACTTTGTTCCAATATGATACATATTATTGTGTCCAATAGAAACTAAAGTAGTAAGCAATAAACCTAGTAAAAGGATCTTTTTATTTTTAGTAAGATTTATCATTTTTTTCAAGATCACTTGTTCCAACAAACATAATTATTGTTTAACGTTTCGTCGGATTTGATAAACAATAAAGTTTATAGAGAGTATAGATTTTATTTATATTTAAACTAAGCGTAAAAACCTATAAATAGATGCGGAATTTATTTTATTAGAACGAGCTTTATAAACGAACTAAAAGGAAACTTATATCGTAATAATTATTTTTCACTTGATCCTTTTGTGCATTTTTTTTAGTTCGGAAATTATTGTTAAAGCTTTGTATATAACTCCAAATCTGTATGTGATTTTTTATAAAGTAATGTTACTTACAATTTGTGGAAACAAGACCAGAATAGGGCAAATTTATAAAGGGAGTTAACTAAAAATCCCAAACACTGTGTTTTTTATATGAATAACAGTATTTTTAAACCACTAAAGATGATTATAATGTACAAGCAATTTATTTTTCTGGTAACGATGCTTTTTTCAATAGTTGTAAGTGCTCAACTAGATTATGAGTATAAGGCATCAAAGTCTTATATTTCAAAGGGATACAGCACCTTGTTGCAAGGTGAGTATGATGCTTCAATTGAAGCTTTTGAGAAAGTCAATCAATCTGATAGTAACTACCAGGTAGCGCAATATAATATAATACTTGCACAATATGATAACGCGAAATATGCAGAATTAGAAAAAACAGCCTTAACTGCAATACAATACGAAAATGATTATTCAACTAAAATTTACTACTGGTATGTGGAGTCGTTGATTAAAAGGAAAGAGTTCAAAAAAGCCATTGCTGTACTAAAAGAAGCACAAGTGGCATTCCCATTATACTTCGAATATGAGTATCAAATAGCTAAGGTATCAATAGAAAAAAATAAGATCAGTGAGGCTATTGAATTATTAAATAATGTTTTAAGGGTTCATCCGCAACATTCAAAATCTCATTATGCATTAGCAAAGATAAAGGCAGATCAGGGACATATAACCGAAGCCATTTTGGGATTTGAAATGGCAATAATTTCTAACCTAAGTTCTTCGGTTTTACAAAAAAGTTACGTGGCGGCCGAAGACCTGATGAATAACAATTATGCTTTTACTGAAAAGCATAAGGGTAAGAATTTGTTTAATACGTTGGATCAAATGGTTGAATCTAAAATTGCATTGAAGCCGAATTACAAATCAGAATTGGGATTAAACTACAGTGTAGATCGCCAGACTGATTTATTAATGAAACAATTTTCATTTAAAAAAAACACAAATTCTTTTGGAATGGATTACTACGGAGTTTTTTTCGATGGAATAATAAAAAAAGGGTTGCAGAAAGGATATATATTACATATGATGAGCGTAATACCTTCAGATGATGTTACAAAATTAATTAAAAAAAATGCGGAAAATATTACGCAGTTTAAAGCTTATTTGAAAGCTTATTGGCATGAATATCAAAATAAAATAAAGTATCCTATAAATGGGGTCACTTACGAGGGGATTTACAATTATAACGATCGTGGAGTGCTTTATGGAATAGGGCAGATGGAGAATGATTTAAATATTGGTGATTGGGTTTTCTTTTATAAAAACGGCAAAATTAAATCTAAATTAAGTTACAATGAGAAGGGAGAGCTCCACGGTGACTGCGTATGGCTCGACGTATATGGGAATGTTTTTCAGAAAGGAATGTATAAAAACGGAAAGTTAAATGGGTTGGCAAGTTTCGGACGAGACAATCATTGTAAATGGTATACAGGAACATTTGTAGACAATGTTTTAGATGGTGAATTGGAATTATATAGATATAATGGAACTTTATTAGAAAAGAAAAAATTAAGTAATAAAAAGATAAATGGTTCTTGGAAGCAATATTCAAAATCAGGAACAGTAACAGGGGAAACAAATTATAAAAACGGAGAAATTGATGGGGTTTATAAATCATATTATGATAATGAAACCTTGTATTCTGAGTATAATTACCAGGAAGGAGAGTTAGAGGGTGCTTTTAAGCATTATCATATTAATGGAAAGCTTGCTAAAATAGGAAAGTATAAAAACGGAAACCAAGTCGGATACTGGAAGAGTTTTTATTCCAATGGAGAATTAGAATCTGAGTATGAATTTGATAAAAATGGAGCGTCTCAGGGATGGTATATCAAGTACAGAAGTAATGGGGACACAATTTCCAAAACACCATATTCTGACGGGGAAATTAATGGTATTGAATCAGATTTTTATATCAACGGGAACGTCTTGTGGGAGCATTATTATAAAAAGGGAAAACTAAAAAAGTATATTAATTATGATAAGTTGGGAACAATAATTTCATCAGGTAAGAAGGAATATGTTTTACATGATGTATTTGGTTTTAAATATACAAGTAGTCGTTTGAAAAAAGGGAAGCTACATGGATTGCATCATACTTATTGGAAATCTGGTGCATTACTAAAACTTAAAAATTATGAAAATGGGGTAGCTAATGGAATATTTGAAGAGTATTATGAGTCTGGAGAACTAGAAAATAAATGTACTTTAAAAAAAGGTAGTTATCATGGTAAATACGAATCATTTTATAACTCAGGGGAAATTTATGCTATTGGTTATTATAACGATGGTGAAAAAATTGGAGAATGGAATTACTTTAATCCTAATGGAAAAATAAGCCAACAAGAATACTTTGTAAATGGAGAAGTTGATGGTATATTAACAGAATTTAATATTGAAGGAATTAAAGAATATGAAACTAAATATGCTGGAAGTGTAATTATTAGAACAGATGTTTTTAATAAAAAAGGTGCCTTATTAAAAAGGTATTTAACGCCTCAAGGAAATGGAGATTATAGTTTGCTGTCTCCAGTAGGATTTAAGAAGATGACAGGGACATTAAGTGGCGGAGATCAGGACGGTTTAATTACTTATTTTTATCCTGATGGAACAAAAGAAGAAACGCGTTCAAAACTAAATGGTGTTTATAATGGAGCGAAAATAGTTTATCATCCGAACGGAAAAATTCAGAAGGAAGGTAAGTACGTTCATGGATACAAAGAAGGTAAATGGACTGCTTACCATTTTAATGGTGAAAAATTATGGGAGGCCAATTATGAGCATAATATTATTAGGGACTCAATAATATATTATGATTACTCGGGAGTAAAGGAAAAATGCTATCATTACGATTTTGATGGTGACAAGACTAAGAATGTTTACTATCATAGAAACGGAGCGATTTCTTCAGTAACACCATATAAATACGAATTTATTCATGGGGTATTAAATAATTATGATGAATCGGGTAAGTTGCTTATTTCCCGTAAATATAATGCTGGTGAAATTTATGCTTATTCATTTTTAAGTAAAGGAGAGTTGTTGCCATATATTATTTTTAATGGAACAGGAAATATTCGAGCGAAGTATGATAATGGAAATGAGAGTGCAGACCTTAATTTAAAAAGTGGATTATATCACGGCCGTTACGTTCGTTATTATTCAAACGGAACAGTTTGGATTGAAGCCAATTATAATAAAGATGAGATTGATGGTAAACATTCGGAATATTATGCAAACGGAAATTTAAAAAGGGAAGGGGAATATAGTTTGGGAAAATTAAATGGAAAGTATACAACTTACTATATAAATGGACAAGTTAAAAGTGAAACTAGTTATGTTTTTGATTTGAGACATGGTATAGCAAAGTTTTTTAGAAAAGACGGGAAGCTTATTAATACAATAACTTACAATGACAACGTTGTTATTGATATCAAATAATATGAGAATATACTTTATCAGTTTTTTATTTTTAGTTTGTGTTGGCAGTTCTTTCTCTCAAGAACATACCTTGGCAACTCTGAAAGAGCGCTTTAAATCTCAACATGCTGTATATGTTTCTGAAAAAGAACACCTTAATATTGAGTCTAAGGGTAATTCTTATGAGATTTATTCAGAAGTTGAATGGGAGATGATGTATTTAACTGATCAGGGAAAAGCTTATGGAGATCAATCTGTTTATTTTTCAGAGTTTACTGAAATTGAAGATATTGAGGCGATTAGCTACTTGCCTAAGGGAAACACCGGAAAGTTTAAGAAAGAAAAAGTGAAGAGATTTGAAATCGAAGATGTGTTTTCAAGTAGTTACTTTTTCCATGATAGTAAAAAGATAAAATTCACCTTTCCAGGTACAGAAGCGGGAACTAAAATTAAATTGTCATACCGAGAAAAAATAAAAGACCCAAGGTTTTTGGGGCAGACGTTTTTTATAAGTTTTCTGCCAAAAGTCCAATCCGAATATAGTGTGACTTTCCCTGAAAATGTAGATTTGAAATACAAGATGTTCCATGCAGAAGGGTATCCAATTAAATTTGAAACAACCTCTAAAGGAAGAAAAACAACATATTCCTGGAAAATTGAAGATCAAGATGCGTTTGAATCAATAGGAAATGCTCCGAATATAAAATATTACGCTCCACACCTGGTACTTTATATAGGCAATATAAGATTAGAGGATACCACAGTAACTGTTTTGCCAAATTTAGATGCTTTATTTAGTTGGTATAATAGTTTAGTAAAAGGTATTAATCTAGAACCGGACTCTACATTACAAAACATTACAAATAAATTGGTGGAGGACACAGGAAGTAAAGATGAGAAAGCGAGATTGATTTTTAATTGGGTACAGGATAATATTAAATATGTTGCTTTTGAGGACGGTATGGGAGGTTTTATTCCTCGGCCAGCAGCAAGAGTTTGTAGAAACAGATATGGTGATTGTAAAGACATGAGTAGTATAATTACTGATATGCTTGGTTATGCAGGAATTGATGGAAACTTAACTTGGATTGGAAGTAGAGAATTACCATATGATTACACTGAGATTGCAACACCTGTAGTTGATAATCACATGATTGCTTCTTACAGAAATGAAAACAATGAAGTTGTTTATTTAGATGCGGTAGGTTCTTATACACCTTATGGTTATCCAACTGGGTTTATTCAAGGAAAACAAGCTTTAATAAGGAAAGAAGGAGATAAGTATGAGGTGGAAAGAGTGCCTATAATGAGTAAGGAAAAAAACCTTAAGCATGAAAAAATGAAAATGATTTTAGAAGGCACTAAGTTAGTTGGAAAAGGTAGTATTAGTACAGTGGGTTATTCGAAATTGGATTTTGTTTACCCTTTAATTAGTAAGAATTCAGAAGATCGAAGAATTAGTTTAGAAGGAATGCTTGAAAAGGGAAGTAATAAATTTAAAATTCAAAAAGCGACTTTTAACGGTTTGGCAAATAGAGACACATTATTAAAAATTTCTTATGATTTTACAATTGAGGATTATGTGAAAAGTGCAGGTGATGAGTTTTATGTAAATTTAAACTTCGATAAAAATTTTAAAGACAGTAAGCTGGATCTTGAAAAAAGGAAAGGAGTTAGTGTTGAACACGACTACAAAATATTTGACAAAAACGAGATGGAACTAGAGCTTCCAAAAGGGGTTGAAATTATATACCTGCCGGAAAATTCAATTTATGAATCTGCTGACTTTGGCTACTCAATAAAATATGAAAAGTTTGACAATAAAATCCTTTTGAAAAAGGAAATATACGTGAATACATTGATGCTTAAGGAAGAAAGATTTACGGCATGGAACACAATGATAAAGGGGCTCAATAAAGCTTATAAAGATGTTATTGTGCTAAAGGAAACAACTAAATAGAAGGAAATGAGATTAAGTACAGTTTTAAGTGTGTTTATGCTAAACATAATTTGTTTTGCAGGTAGCGCACAAATTGAAGGAAAAGTTGCAGAATTTGATGAAGGTTTTTGGAAAGATTCCACTGCATTAACTGTTTTAACAAGAGAAGAACAAGAGTTTAAGGGGATTATTCTTAAGGAAATTCATGTGAAAAAGTTTTTGTATGATTCTTATTATAGTGAACAAAGTCAGAAATATATTCCTGATGTTTTGCAAGAAGAAAATTTGTTTTATAAGCGGGTAAGATTGAACAACGATGCTGCTGTTGAGATGTTTAATAAGGTTTATATTTCTAATAGTAGAGGTAGGAAAGTAATTAACCTTAAAGCAAGGGCAATTACCAAGGATGGCAAAATTATTGTTTTCGATGATTCTAATAAGAAGGAGATTGAGAACTATGAAAATGCCGGTCCTTATACTATTTTTGCATTAGAGGGTATTGAAGTGGGAAGTGAAATAGAATTTACGTATACCACCAAAGAGCTTGCTAAAAATTATTATTTCAGCGAAACTATTCAGGGTGCTTTGCCAAAAAGATCATTTCATTTCGAAATCGTTTCGGCGCCCAATTTAGTGTTTCAAACAAAAAGTTATAATGGTTTAGCGGAACTTGTAGAGGATTCATCTGCAACAGACGTAAATAGATATGTACTAACGGTTGATCAAGTAGAAAAGTTTAAAGATGAACAGTATTCCTTAGGTGAGGCGTTAAGGCAAAAAATAGAGGTAAAACTATATGAAAATACAGAAACATTTAAGCGAAATTTTTACAGTTGGAGTGAGGCTGCAACAGAGTATTCAAATTACATTTACGCTCCGAAAGATGAAAAGAAATTAAAAGATGAAAAGAAGCGTTTAAATAAATTTATTAAGAAAAATGGATTTGCAAAGATAGCAGACAAAAGACTGCAAATCGCTGAAATAGAACACTATATAAAGGGTAATTTTGAGTTTTCAGGAAAAGGACCTTATTTTGCCAATGATATCATTGAAGGAAAAAGTTATTCAAAATTTAGCGCAGTACGATTTATGGCGCTTATTTTAAAATCGTTAGATATAGACCATCAAATTGTAATAACTTCAAATCGTTTTGATTCAACTTTTGATCCGGACTTCGAGACTTATAATACACTTGAAACTTTTCTAATTTATATTCCAAAATTGGATCAGTTTCTTGACCCAACAAATCAGTTTTTTCGTTTAGGTTTAGTACCAAGTAAATATGCATATACGAAAGGCCTGTTCTTAAAAATGATTGAAATTGGAGGGGTTATTAGTGCTTTTCCAGAAATAAAAAACATCCCTGGAACGGCTAGTGAATTAACATACAGTAATTTAACGGTTGATATTGGGTTTTCAGAAGACCTTGAAAAGATCAACGCACATGTAAAGCATGAAATGAACGGATATATCGCTGTTTCTCTTCGTCCTTATATGAAATTTGTTGCTGCTGAAAAAAGGAAGGAGTTGCTTGAAGGTCTTTTAAAACAAATTGGAGCTGATGCTGTTATTACTAATATCGTAACTGAGAACGAAGAAATGGAAGGTTATATGTTAGACAAACCTTACATCTTTGAAGGAGATGCTGATTCTATTACTTCTTTACTTGAAAGTGCGGGAAATAAAATTCTACTAAAAATTGGACAAGTAATCGGTACTCAGGTTGAAATGTATCAAGATACAGCGCGGAAATTTGGAGTAGAAAATGTTTATAATCATGGATATAACCGTGTAATTAATGTTACCGTTCCAGAAGGATATAGCATTTCTAATATTGAAGATTTAAGTATGGATGTTTCTTATGAACAAGAAGGGAAACGATTGATGGCGTTTACAAGTAAATACAAGTTAGATGGTAATAATTTGACGGTTACTTGTAACGAGTTCTACAATATAATTAGGTTACCTGTTGGTGAATATGAATCTTTTCGTAAGGTTATTAATGCTGCAGCAGATTTTAATAAAATAACTCTTGTGTTAAAACATTAATTCTTACAATTAAGGAATCATTTTTGTTCCAGAACAATTAAATTTAGTATTATGAAAAAATTTATTTTATTGTGGCCGGTTATGTTATCTCTTGCATTTATTGGTAATACGAACATTAACAAAACATTACCTCATGTAACACTCGGTAAAATGGAAGGGGGAACCATTGAAACAAAGGAATTTGCCAAAACAGGCAAACCAACAATAATTTCATTTTGGTCTATTACATGCCTTCCTTGTATGAAAGAATTGATTGCAATTAATAAGAAATATGATCAATGGCAAAAGGAAACTGGTGTGACGCTTTACGCAGTTTCTACAGATCCAAAATCGCTATCTAAAAGAGTGCCAATTATTGCGAATAAAAAAGGTTGGAAGTTTCCAATTTTGCAAGATCAAGAGAAGTTATTGTTTTCGAAAATGGGTGTTAGTAATTTACCTTACACTATTATTATAGATAAAAATGGGACGATTATTTATGAACATAACTCCTATAAGGCTGGTGATGAAGAGAAAATATACAAAGTGTTAAAGTCTTTATAAAAACATGCGTAAATTATTACTAGTATTGCTGCTTTTCGTAAGTTTATTGAAAGCGCAAAATACCTTTACGAATAGTTTTCATTTGGATTTAACTGCAAATCAAGTGCAAGGTGACGGTTATGCCGGTTATAATCACATTGGTTTTAATGTTGGGTTTGGAACTCAGTTTCAAGTTAAAAAAAGACATAGACTGGGGTTCGAAATTAATTATGCGCAAAGGGGAAGTAGACAACGTATTAATTTAAAGAAGCAAGTTATAAATGACTTTAAATTGTACTTGAATTACATAGATATTCCCATTTTTTATGTTTTCCCAAAATGGGGAATCCATTTCGAAGTTGGCCCAACAATTTCCTATTTGATTTATGATCTTTCTGAAACAAATGGAATGAAGCGCACCTCCTTATTTGATTATAGGAAAATAGAGTTAGGTTTACTATTAAGCGCTAATTTTAAGATTACAGAACAAGTCTATTTCAAGATTCGAACGCTTAATTCTTTTACTGGGATTTATAATCTGCCGCCAGAGAATACTGGTTATTTTTGGGAAATAGGTTCCTTTCATAGAGGTGTAGGGCTTAACTTCTCCTATTATTTTTCTAAGCCAAAGATTGGTGACTCTGGAACAATTGAAATAGAGTAGCTGCATCAATAGATTTTTGTTATCTGTTTAAAATTTTAATTCCCTTCATTTAATGTAATTTTACTTTATGGCTAAAGTGAAAAGCAAAGTGTCAATTGGATCAGTTTTTAAATCTATCATTTTACCAAGAAAGAAAATGGTTTTAGTTGGTCTTGTACTTATCGTGATAAGTAGAGCTGCTGGTATCGTGTTGCCGTATGAAAGTAAACGATTATTAGATGAGGTTGTCCCTGAGTCAGATTTAGATGGCTTATATAATATTTTATTTATGGTGGTTTCCGCTTTATTTATCCAGGCTATTACAGGTTTTTCATTAACAAGATTATTAAGCGTTGAGGCTCAATTTTTAGTTTCGGAATTAAGAGCTAAAGTTCAACGAAAAATTTTATCGTTACCAATTTCTTATTTCGATAATCATAAATCAGGTGAGCTTGTTTCAAGGATTATGACTGATGTAGAGGGTGTTCGGAATATAATTGGAACTGGTTTAGTGCAATTAGTAGGAGGTACTTTAACTGTATTTGCGTGTTTAGTGATGTTAATTAGGATTAACGGTAAAATGACTTTGTTTGTGCTGCTTCCAGTTGCAATTTTTGCGATAGTAGTATTAAAAGCCTTTGGCTATATTAGGCCAATCTTCAAAAAAAGAGGGGTGATAAATGCTGAAGTTACTGGCCGTTTAACGGAAACTTTAAATGGAGTAAGAGTAATTAAAGGTTTTAATGCAGAAGATCAAGAAAATTTAATGTTTCAAAAAGGGGTTGATAAGCTTTTTCAGAATGTAAAGAAAAGTTTGACGGCTACTGCAATAATGATAAATTCATCCACTTTTTTGCTAGGACTTGCTTCTGCTGGAATAATAGGAATTGGAGGTTATTACATGATGGAAAACTTGGGAGGTGGTGCAACAATGACGACCGGAGATTTCTTTTCATTTATGTTGTTTTTAGGATTTTTGATTGCTCCTTTAGTACAAATGAGTAGTATTGGAACTCAAATGACTGAAGCTTTTGCAGGTTTAGACCGAACTGAGGAGATCATGAATTTAGCACCTGAAAACAACCCTGAAGTGAGGACTGATACATTAGATAAAATTGAAGGGAATATAGAGTTTAAAAATGTTTCTTTTGAATACGATAAAGGAAAGGAAGTTTTGCATAACATCAACTTTTCAGCTCCAAAGGGAAGCGTAACAGCACTTGTAGGTTCATCAGGAAGCGGGAAGTCTACGATTGCAGGCTTAGCTGCTAGTTTTTTAAACCCTTCTTCAGGTTTAATTACAGTTGACGGGAAAGACTTATCTAAAATTAATTTATCCAGTTACAGGAAGTATTTAGGTGTTGTACTTCAAGATGATTTTTTGTTTGAGGGAACTATTAAAGAGAATATTATTTTTGCAAATCCATCTGCTTCGGATAGCGCCATAGAAACGGCTGTAAAAGCTTCCTATGTGAATGAATTTACAGATAGATTTGATGAGGGTTTGGAAACTATTATTGGTGAGCGAGGGGTGAAACTTTCTGGTGGACAAAGGCAAAGAATTACAATTGCTAGGGCTATTTTGGCAAATCCAGAAGTGATTTTCTTAGATGAGGCTACATCAAATTTGGATACAGAAAGTGAATCTTATATTCAGAAAAGTTTAGCGACTTTAATGGAAGGGAGGACTACTTTTGTGATTGCGCATAGATTAAGCACTATCAGAAAGGCTACGCAAATTTTAGTTATTGAGGAAGGCAAGATAGAAGAGCGCGGAACACATGATGACTTGATTGATAAAAAGGGTCGTTATTACGATTTGTTTACTTACCAAAGTAGAATATAAATTTATTTACCATGGACTTTTAAAGTCTGGATTATTAATAAAAGAGGTGTCTGATAGCGTTTTTAGAAAGGCAAGTAATTGTTGTTTTTCAAGTTTAGTCCAATTAAAACTGTTACCCCCATGCACCATCAATGGGTCAAGTGTTGAGGATGTTTTAATACCCTCACTGTAAAAGTCAAGTACTTCTTCAAGAGTATTGAAACGACCATCGTGCATGTATGGTGCAGAAAACGCTACGTTCCTTAAAGTTGGGGTTCTAAATTTTCCTCTATCAGAGGTTTTTCCTGTTACATCTTGATATCCGATGTCGTTAAAAACAGTATCTAAGCCATTGTTGTGGAAGTCGTTATCTGTGAATAGTGGTTGCCCGTGACAATGAAAACATTCTCCTTTTTCTGTGAAAAAAAGATTAAACCCTGCTGCTTCTAAAGGTGTTAAATCATAGTTTCCATTAAGATATAAATCAAATTTCGATTTATCTGATATTAGCGTTCTTTCAAATTGCGCAATGGCCATCGTTACTAATTCCTTGGAAATAATTCCTTCGGAAAAGGCAGCTTTGAAATCAGCGGGGTAGGTTGAATGATTTTGTAATTTAACAATTGCATCAGCCCAATCTTCATGCATTTCTATAGGGTTTGAAACAGGAGATCTAGCTTGTGATTCTAAGCTTTTTGCGCTCCCATCCCAAAATGCAGATGGTAACCAACCTGGATTTATAATAGCGGATGCGTTACGGTTTCCTGAAAAACCATCAATTCCTACACTAAATTTTTGTGGATCAGAAAAGGCATGCTTTTGTTGATGACAGCTAGAACATGATTGTGTGCTGTCACCAGATAGAACTGGATCGTAAAATAACTTTCTACCTAACTGAACGCCTTGAACAGTTATTGGGTTATTACTAGGGACTTTCATTGAAGGGAACCCGTTTGTTGTTATTAGTAAATGGGTATGATTATGAGCAGGAGTAATTGCTACAATATCGTCTTTGCAGGAAATAATTACAAATAAACTAAAAATTAAGAGTAGGTTTTTCATAAAGAAAAGCCCTTCCTTACTGATAAGGAAGGGCTGTTTTTTAATTTATTGTTGCTGTAAAAACAGAACTTCCATTTGTTTTTAGAGCCATTTGAGCGTCCATCTGATTCATTATTCCCGTGGGATAATCTGAAAAATCATAGTTATTTGGAGCATTAAACCATTCATTAATATTCATTGAGATTTTTATTGATATATCCTGATTTGAAATAGTGAAATTGGAATTAGGAATTTCAATATCGATATGATAAGGTTTACCCATACTTGCACCCGTATGAACTAAGAAGCTTTTCGTTATGTTTGTGTCTAAAGGTTTATATGTGCCTTCTAGTTTCATGTAATGGTAACCACCTCCCATTTGATCGGGCCATGTCATACCTGCTTCTTTGGCATTTGTTAGAGAATTAGATATGTTAAGAGCGCTATCTAAGCCAAATGTTAAAGTTATTTTTTCATATTCACCAGGCGATAAATCAGTATGATTATCTAGTTCAAAAGTAGATTCATCTTCTGCATCTATGTAAAATGGGCCTTTAATGGTAATTACTTTCCCTCCTGACTTATGAAGTAGAATATTACTCACAAAGTATTTCAACGTTTGAACTTCGTATTTATGCCCTACTGCATTTACATATATTAGAGTATCAAATGCTAATATATTACGATCAACTTTGTGTTCTACTTTTAAGGACAAATGAGGGTGTTGTTCAATTTTTTCATCTTCTTCGCAAGACGAGAAGAAAACACTCGACAGCACAAGTGCTGATAAAGCTAATTTTTTCATTTAAAATGTTTAGCGTCTATAAATAGACAAATAATAAAATGATGCCAAGAATAGACTCGGCGACTAGTTCAAGATATATACTAAACGATTTGTGGTGGACGGTCTATTTTGGAGAATAAGTAATTGTTAAAAAATGTATTCCTACTAGGAATCGTAATTATATATCCAAATTTAGAAATACTTTTTAATGTTAAAGTATTAATGCTTCCTGCAGAACAAGATGCATTTGTTTTTATATTTTCATCTTTGTCGCCGTCTTCTTCAGCCTTTTTAGTAAGTTGTTTTTTTAAGTGACATTTCCCTTCGCATTGAAGTGCCGGTTTGTCCTTATTTTCACAAAACTTTTCTATTATTTCCGTTTTATTAAAACTGTAACTGATGTACGGAGTTATGGGATTTAGTAAAGCTAAAAAGTAAATTAATAAAAATGATATGGCAAAAATTTGCTTCATTACACTTTAAAAATACAAAATGTTTTGCAAACCAGCCAATTCTAAAAGTAAAAGCAGTATTCATTCTGGCTGCTATTATAATATATTTATTACACAATAAATAATGCTGCAATTATTGGTCTAATAAAATTTTATCTTGTTAATATTGAGATGTAAATATTTTTACTTGGTGAAATCTACTTTATTTTAGAACTAGTTTATTTCTATTATAACAGGCTCTAATTTTAATCTTTAAACTAGTTTCTAAAATTTAATTCCGGAAACAAGAATGTCATCTACTTGCTCATCGTCACCTTTCCAATCTAAATAGGCTTGATCAACTATATTTCGTTGATAATCCATGGCTTCGGAAGAGGATTTAACGAGCATGTCTTTCATTTTACGAGATTTGAATTTCTTGTTTCTTGGTCCACCAAACTGGTCTGGATAACCATCTGAAAACATGTAAACATTATCTCCTTTCTCGTATTTAATAATATTGTTTTCGAATTTTTTATCTACAACATCTTTAAATCCAATTGACATTTTAGTTGCCTTATATTCCGTTAAATTACCATTTCTAATCATAATTAGCGGACGATATGCCCCAGCAAATTCTATCGTATTTGTTGACTCCTCTATGGTGATTAAACCAATATCCATTCCGTCATTTGTTGCAGACTCACTGTTTTCAAATGCTTTTAAAATTCCTTTATCTAATAATGTCAGTATTTGATCAGGCTTAGTTATTTTATTTCCACCAACAATCTCATTTAGTAAGGCGATTCCGATCATACTTGTTAAAGCTCCAGGAACACCATGTCCGGTACAATCTGCTACTGCCATAACAAACTTATTTCCAACATGCCTGTACCAATAAAAATCTCCTGAAACAATGTCTCTTGGTAAGTGATATATAAAAGAGTCCGGGAAAGCATCTGTTAAATCCTGAATTGGAGGGAAAGACGCTTGCTGAATCGTTAGGGCATATCTAATACTAGATTGTAAATCGCTATTTTTCTCCTCAATTTCTTTGTTTTTTGAACCTATTTCAAGATTTACCAATTCTAATTCGTAATTCTTATCAACAACCTCTTGCGTTCTCTCCAAAACTTTTTCTTCTAGTAATTCCCTTTCATGTAATAAATTTTTCTCTCTAACTTTTATGAATAAGTATATTAGGGATAAGGCAATTAGTCCTATACTGATCATAAACCATAGTTCTTGCCAAAACGGAGGGGAAATTACAAATGAGAAAGTAGCTGGCTTATCTTCTCCACATAATTCGTCTCGAGTACAAGCGTAAACTTTAAAGGTATATTCTCCAGGGGGAAGTTTTGGATAAGAAGCTTTATTACTGGTTTCAGGAATGTCTTTTTTATCTTCAAAACCTTCTAGGTACCAGTAGTATTCTACTTTCTCTTGAGCTTCATGATTGATGCCGACAAATTCAAAAGCAACGGTAGATTCAGAATAAGGCAGTACCAGTTTTTCTGGTAATCCACTCCAAGGTTTAACACTGTAATTTTTTGTTAACCAATCAATTTCTTTATTTTCAACTTTTATTTTAGTAATATAGGTAGGCGGTATATAGTTGCTTATATCATCAACGGCGATATCAAGTTTAATTGCACCTCTGTTACTCCCGAACCAAATATTACCATCTGAATCTTCGCAAACTGCATTCTTGTTAATTTCACCTCCTGCAATTCCATCTGCTTTTCCGAAGTGTTTAACCTCAGAAATATGTTCTTTAGTTTTTCTAATAATTTGAGGCGGATTAAAAATTATACGATCTAATCCTTTATCAGTTCCAACCCAAAGCTGATTGTCTTCATCGAAGATCATCATATTAATATTGTCAGAACTAATTCCTGAATTTTTTGAATTGAAAATTGTTGTTTGGTCACTCGACAAGTCATATTTGGTAATACCATTCTTGGTGCCAATAAAAATATCACCTCTTGGTCCTTTGATCATACAATTTACAAAGTTTGATGAAAGAGAACCCATATCGTCTTCAGTTAAATAACCAAAATCGTATCCATTAAACCAGTTAATTCCACCTCCAAGAGTACCAATCCACAAGCGCCCTTTGTCATCTTCGGTAATAGAGGTGATTTTCCCATGATTCATCCCATCAAACATGCGATAAAACTTAATTTTACCGTTAACTAATTTACCTAAACCTCCTTCTGTACCAATCCAGATTACGCCTTTTTTATCTTGGAATAAACAGGAAACAGGATTTACAACACCATCTGCAATAGAATATATCTTGTCCACTTTACCATTCACCAATTTTGTTAAACCGATTAACCCTCCAATCCAAATATTCTTGTCATTGTCTTCAAAAATAGTATTTACATAATCTACAGGTAAACCATCTTTTTTGCTATATAATTTAAAACTATCACCCGAATTTTTAATAGCACCTCCTCGTGTTGCAAACCAAATGTTTTCATCCGAATCTATTGTTATACCGTTAATTTTATCATTTATCAAACCTTGTTTTTCACCAAAATAAGTGAATGCAATACTTCTAAGTTTATTAACTCCTCCACCTTTAGTTCCAATCCATAAATTATCTGATGCATCTTCAAGGATAGACAATACTATATCTTCACTTAGTCCTTTTTCAGAATTATATACCTCGTATTCACCGAGCTTGAAGTTTATTTTAATTACACCCTGTCTTGAGGTTCCAACCCAAATATTTCCGAGTTTGTCTTCATTAATACTTAAAACAGCATTAAAAGGATAGTTGTTAGATTTGTTATAATTACTAAATGAATTATCTGAAAACTTACTTAAACCATTTGATGTCGCTATTAAAATATTATCGTCCTCATCTTGATGTAAATCATAAATATTACCAGGTAATAAACCATTTTTATAAGTATACACTTTTGCATTTCCATCGTCGAAGGAAACCAAACCTCGGTTCGTTCCAAGCCATATTGTTTCATCTGTCCCCTCTATGATATCGCTTACTGTGACTTCGTTATATTTCGTAGAAAATGGAAGTTTAAATTCAATAAATTTATTTTCTAAAGAAATGTTATCAAGTATACATGCACCGCCATATTGAGTACCAATCCAAAGCCTACTGTTAACGTCCTCAAAAATTGTTTTTATGATGTTGGAGGTTAAACCGTCTTCTGTAGTGTATGTTTTAAAATCAGTACCATTATAAACAGTAAGTCCTTTGTGCGTACCTATCCAAATATGTCCTTTTACATCTTCATATAAAGCGTAAACAATATTACTCTCTAGGCCATTTTCATCGTTAATGTATTTAAAATCAACACCATTGTAAATCGTAATACCTTCTTGTGTTGCAAACCATATAGAACCTCTTCTGTCTTGAATCATATCATATACCTCATTTTGAGATAATCCGTCTTCAACTTTAATTGGAGTGATATGATAACTCTGTCCTATAGAGCTAAAGCCAATTAAAATAAAGAAAAATAATATAATGTTTTTCATTATTGAATGATTCTTGTTTCTTACGGTAAACTTACAAAATAGTTCCTGTTTAAATAGGGTAAAACCTTGCTTTTGTAACTATAAAACTTACAGAATGGTAAACTTGTTTAGAAACTAAATGAAAAATGGAAACAATTAGTATTTTCGATGTTTTTAAAATTAGTGTTGGTCCTTCAAGTTCGCATACTTTAGGTCCATGGAAAGCAGCCTTGAATTTTATTAATGAAATTGAGCATCTAAAAATTGATCGATTTAGAATTGAGCTTTATGGGTCTCTATCCAAAACAGGAATTGGTCACGCTACAGATAAAGCCATCCAATTAGGATTATTGGGTTTTGATCCTGAACAAATTGACACGAATGAAATTGGTTTTTTTTTACAAAAATTAGAATCAGAAAAGATATTAAAAATTGGTCTTAATTTGATAAGCTTTTCAAAGCAAGACGATATTATTTTTACAAATAAGAATAAATCAGGTCATCCAAATACTATGATTTTTAAAGCGTATTTTGATGATGAAATCATTGCCAATCAAACATATTATTCTGTAGGGGGTGGTTTTATCCAAAAAAAAGGCGTTAAAATAAAATCACATATTTTAACACTTCCTTATCCGATTCAAAAAACTTCAGATTTAATAAATCACATTAAGAGTTTGGGCTTAACAATTCCTCAGATCGTAATGCAAAATGAAATTGCATTACGATCTGAGGAAGAAGTTAAGTTAAAAATTGATTTACTTTTTCAGGCTATTAAAAATTCTGTTGTAAAAGGCTGCACGACGCAGGGGATTTTGCCTGGAGGTTTAAATGTTGCTAGAAGAGCAAAAAACATCTGTGATACTTTAGCAAATACGCATTTTACTTCTTTTCAAGAATTGGAGGCGATAATTTTTTCAAAATCGTATAATTTTAATGAAATAAATAATTGGATAAGTTGTTTTGCGTTAGCGGTAAATGAGGAAAATGCCATGATGGGAAGAGTTGTTACTGGGCCTACTAATGGAGCTGCTGGAGTTATACCAGCAGTACTATTTTATTATTATTTTTTCTGTAATAAAATCTATGATGATGATATCTATCAATTTTTTTTAACAGCGGGTGAGTTGGGATCTTTATATAAGAAAGGAGCAACAATTTCAGCTGCAATGGGAGGCTGTCAAGCTGAAATTGGTGTGTCTTCATCCATGGCGGCGGGTGCATTAACAAAAATTTTGGGAGGGAACTACGAGCAAGTATTGATGGCTTCGGAAATTGCTATGGAACACCATTTGGGATTAACCTGTGATCCAATTGGAGGTTTGGTTCAAATTCCATGTATTGAAAGAAACACTATGGGAGCGATCAAGGCTATAACTGCGGCTAATTTATCAATAGCAGGTAATCCTAAGAAAATGAAAGTAGATTTGGATACGATTATTAAAACAATGTGGGAGACTGCACAAGGCATGGATAAAAAGTTTAAGGAAACTTCAGAAGGTGGATTGGCACTAAACATTTCTGTTGGTACTTCTGAATGTTAATGCGCACTAAACTCAACCCCAAACTTTAGTTCCTTCTGTACAGTTTTTACAGATATCAATTTCAGAGCGTCCCGACAAGAGAGCTCCTCTGAAACCTTGATAGCGCTTGCCTTTCCATATTTTTTTAAAATCAGTTGTTTGTAACTGTCCTAGCTGGTGTGTAGCGTCTTTATCAAAACAGCAAGGAACAACACCTCCATCCCAAGTAATAACACAGCTTTGCCACATTCTCCAACAAGAGTTAACCATTTTATTTTTAACCCCCCAAGTACCATCTTTTTTTTGATAATACCTCGAGTACTTATCAATTGATGGAATTAATTCGTTCCCATTTTCGTATTGGTAAACCTGTGCAGTTTTTAATCTCACTTCATTTACACCAACTTCTTGACCTAAAGCCAATACTTCATCTATTTGATGTTCATTTGGTTTTACGACAAGAAATTGAAATATAATATGTGGTGTTGAAGATTTTAGTTCTTTTTTCCATTTTATCACGTTTTTTGCTCCAGAAATTACTTTATCTAAGCTTCCACCTATTCGGTATGACTGGTAAGTTTCTTGAGAAGTTCCATCAATAGAGATAATTAACCGACTTAGTCCTGATTCCACTGTTTTTCTAGCCATATCATCCTGCAGATAGTGAGCATTTGTAGATGTAGCGGTATATATCCCATGGTCGGTCGCATATTTAGCCATATCTAAAAATTTAGGATTTAGATAAGGCTCTCCTTGAAAGTAAAAAGTTAAATAGTGCAACGTGCCTTTTAATTGATCGATTGTTTCTTGGAAAAAGCTGTTTTCTAACATACCTCTTGGACGAGTAAATGCGCGTAGTCCACTTGGACATTCCGGACATCTTAAATTACACGAAGTAGTAGGTTCAAATGATATACTCATTGGGCTTCCCCACTGAATAGGCTTTTTAATTGTTTTGGATAAATAGTAACTTAAAAACAATAACACTCCATTAATAACTTTCTTAAATGATAGTTTGGAAATTAAGTTTTTTTTATCTTGTAACGTGCCTCTCAATTGTATTGATTTTTAGCACAAAAATAGGGTAGGAAGTTTAGAATATCTCAATAGAATCAATTTTTATTGAAATTAGTTTATAAAACCATTTAGTATTTTTGCTTTATATGGATTATAGTTTCTATTTTTGATTGATTTTAGAGCAAGAATTGCACATGTGGGGTAAAATAGCACATATTATTTTAAGGAAACGTAGATTGTTCATAATCATCTTAGCGTTGATTACAGTTTTTTTTGCTGCAAACATCCCTTACAATCAAGTATCGTATGACCTTTCCAGATTACTTCCAGTTGGAGATTCAACAGCTACAACATTTGAAAGTTTTAAGCAAAAATATGGTGCGAATGATAATGTTTATCTAGTTTCCACAGAAGACCCGGTCTTATTTCAATTAGATAATTTTCAGCGTTTTTATGATTTCACAAAGGATTTACAAAATACTCCCGCTGTAGATAGCGTTTTTTCAATAGCAAATTTTGGCTATTTAAAGAAAAATAAAAAGGAAGTTAAATTTTATTTAGAAACTGTTTTTAAAGAAAAGCCTACTCGACAAACTCAAATAGATTCTGCTTTAGTGATTTTAAAAAATCAACCATTTTATGAACGACTATTGTATTTAAGCTATTTTGGAGCGGATACGATAAAAAGTATTAACACTGATGGCATAGAAGTAATAAGTATTGTTGAGGCAAAAAAAGATTTATCTATCATTGGAATTTCTTTAAATGCGGATTCATTAAAAACAACCAAGCGCAATACCTATGTCCTAAGCGTTGCTAAAAAGATTGATGAATTTAGTAAGAAGACAGGAATTAAATTCACATATTCTGGGATGCCTTATATTAGGGCCAAACTAAGTAGCCAGGTTGAAAAAGAGATTAAATTATTCATTGTTTTAGCAATCGGACTAACAACTTTGTTGCTTTACTTTTTCCTTAAAGCCCCTCGTGCTGTGTTAATCTCTTTACTAGTTGTAAGTGTTGCTGTTGTTTGGCTTTTAGGTTCGATTGGGTTTCTAGCGAGATTGAGTGACTTAGGATATACAGGAACTCTTAATTTTAGAATTAACCTACTCACCAGCTTGCTTCCCCCATTAGTAATTGTAATTGGTATCCCAAATTGTATATTTTTATTGAATAAATATTTCGCAGAATACAGGGAACATAAAAACCAGGCAAAAGCTTTAAGAAGAGTTATCGAAAAAATTGGTGGAGCTACATTTATGACTAACGCTACAACAGCGAGTGGGTTTGCAACATTTATTTTTGCATCTAGTGATATTTTAAAAGAATTTGGAATTATTGCTTCTGTTAGTATAATGAGTGTGTTTATACTTTCTCTATTACTACTCCCTATTATTTACAGCTACCTTTCTCCTCCAAAAGAAAAGCATTATAAACACTTGGATTATGTGTGGAGCGCAAATTTGATGAACTGGTTTGTGAATGTATGCTCAAACTACAGAGGGACCGTTTATGTATCAACTATTGCTGTGGCTCTTTTATCGGGCTACGGGATGAGCCTCATGAACAACAATACTTTAGTTGTTGATGATATTCCAGACGACAATCCTGTAATGGTTGATTTGAAGTATTATGAAAAGACGTTTAATGGAGTGATTCCGTTTGAAATTTTGATAGATGGGAAGAAAAAAGGAAAAGCACTAAAATTAAGTACACTTAAGAAAGTAGATCAGCTTTATGAAGTTTTGAAGCATTATAAAGCGTTTTCACGTCCGTTATCGGTTTTAGACGTAATAAAGTATAGCAAGCAAACTTACTATAACGGAAATCCGGATGAGTTTACGATTCCAATTAGGAATGAGATTGGATTCATTTCAAAATACGCAGCAGGAACTAATGCGGAATCTAATAAATTATTGAACTCTTTTTTATCTAAGGATAAAAGTGAGTTACGGGTTAGTTTGCAAATGAAAGATATTGGAACAAAGCGAACGGCCTTACTTTTAGAAGAGCTTCGTGAAGATGTTGATAAAATTTTCAACCCTAGTAAATATAACGTTTCTTTCACGGGAGTGGGCGTTATTGTAACGAAAGGAGTGGATGCTTTAGTGTCTAATTTAATTATGTCTTTATTATTAACAGTGTTGATAATTGCAACTCTCATGGCATTTATGTTTCGGAATGTTAGAATGGTATTTATAAGTTTATTGCCAAATATTTTACCTTTATTTATTACAGCTGCAATAATGGGGTATTCTGGTATTAACATCAAACCATCCACTATTTTAGTGTTTAGTATTGCATTTGGTATATCAGTAGATGATACAATTCATTTTTTAGCGAAGTACAGACAAGAGCTTTTTGCAAATAATGGAGAGATAAGAATATCAGTTTTAAATTCCTTAAGGGAAACGGGATTGAGCATGTTTTACACATCAGTAGTACTGTTTTTTGGTTTTGGGATTTTTATTGCATCGGATTTTGGAGGAACTGTAGCCTTGGGGCTTTTGGTTTCAATTACACTTCTAATTGCAATGCTATCTAACTTAATTTTATTGCCCTGTCTATTGTTATCTTTAGATAAATTAATCTCAGTGAAAACTGTTGCTGTTGATGGGGAATAAATAAATTAAAATGACTTATGAAAGGAATTATTTTAGCAGGAGGATCAGGGACAAGACTGCACCCAATAACTTTAGCCGTAAGTAAGCAGTTAATGCCTGTTTTTGATAAACCTATGATTTATTATCCGCTTTCGACGTTAATGTGGGCGGGAATAAAAGACATTTTAATTATTACAACTCCTCATGATCAAGAAGCATTTAAAAAATTACTTGGTGACGGATCTCGATTAGGCTGCAATTTTACTTATAAAATTCAGGAGAAACCAAATGGATTAGCGCAAGCTTTTATTTTAGGAGAAACTTTTATAGGTAAAGATAAGGTGGCTTTAATTTTAGGTGATAATATATTCTATGGATCGGGTTTGCCAAAATTATTATCTGATAATAGTGAAGTGAGTGGAGGTGTGGTTTATGCATATCATGTATCGGATCCAGAGCGCTATGGAGTAGTTGAGTTTGATCAAGACAACAAAGCGATTTCAATAGAAGAGAAACCAGCATTACCAAAGTCTAATTATGCTGTTCCAGGACTATATTTTTACGACAATGATGTAATAGATATCGCTAAAAAAATTAAACCAAGTCCACGTGGTGAATACGAGATAACTGATGTTAATGCAGAGTATCTGAAGCGAGGTAAGCTTCGTGTTGGTATTCTAGACAGAGGGACAGCATGGCTAGACACAGGTACGTTTACAAGTTTGATGCAGGCAGGTCAGTTTGTTCAGGTAATTGAAGAAAGGCAAGGTTTAAAAGTAGGTTGTATCGAGGAGGTGGCATTTAAGAAAGGATTTATATCTAAAGAACAATTATTAAAAATTTCCGAACCATTTATTAAGAGTGGTTATGGAACATATTTACAAAACTTAGCTCAATAATATGACTAGAATTTTAGTAACAGGAGGATCAGGATTTATTGGTAGTGTATTGGCTGAAAAGTTAATTACTAATAAAGATAATTATGTTGTAATTGTTGATGATTTATCTACTGGAGACATCAATAAATTACCGCATCATTTACCCAAAGATAATTGGCGGTTTGTAAAAGCTGATGTGAATGAATATCGGGATATTTCTGAAATAATGTTAGGGGGGAAGTTTGATTATGTTTTTCATTATGCAGCATTAGTAGGCGTTTTAAGAACTCAAGAAAATCCAGTTAAAGTCTTAAGAGATATTGAAGGAATTAAACACGTACTTAACCTTTGTAAAAGCACAGGAGTTAAGCGCATCTTTTTCTCGTCTTCTTCAGAAGTTTATGGAGAGCCAGTTGAATTGCCACAAAATGAACAAACCACTCCTTTAAACTCTAAGGTTCCTTACGCGGTTGTAAAAAATATCGGCGAAGCTTTTCTAAGATCCTACGAGCAGGAATTTGGGTTAGAATACACAATTTTTAGATTCTTCAACACTTATGGCCCAAATCAAAGTGATGATTTTGTAATGTCAAAATTCCTTGCAAAAGCACTAAACAACCAAGATATTACAATCTATGGAGATGGTTCTCAAACAAGAACGTTTTGTTACTGTGATGACAATATTGATGCATGTTTAAAAGCTTTTTATGATAATAAAGTCATAAACGATGTAATGAATGTTGGTGGAGAACGGGAAATCAAAATTATTGATCTTGCTAAGATTATTATTGAGGCAACTAATTCTACTTCTAAAATTGTTCATCTTCCACCATTGAAGGATGGAGATATGACAAGACGATGTCCTGATAACGCTAAGATGAGGGCTCTTTTAGGGCGAGAGCTAATTCGAGTAGAAGATGGTATAAAAATATTATTGAATAGTAAACAATTCCAAAAAGCTAAATAACATTTTGAAAACGCTTAGGGAAGTAATTGCTCTTGTTCAGCAGGAGATTAAAAACATAAATTATATCGGGGAGCCAAAAGAGCTTTACGACCCTATGAATTATGTTTTACAACTAGGAGGGAAAAGGTTGAGGCCCGTTACTGTTTTGTTGGCTGCTAATTTATTTTCTGAGGAAATTAATTGTGCCGTTCCTGCAGCAAAGGCAGTTGAAGTATTTCATAATTTCACACTTGTCCACGATGATATAATGGACAATGCGCCATTGAGGCGAGGACAAGAAACTGTTCACGAAAAATGGAACGATAACGTTGCTATTTTATCTGGAGATAGTTTACTTATCAAAGCTTACGATCACTTTCTAATAGGAAACTACGCTAATTTAAATGCTGTTTTAAAAGTGTTTAATACAACTGCAATTGAAGTTTGTGAAGGACAGCAATTAGATATGAATTTTGAAACGCGCGATGATGTTACGATTAGTGAATACATCAATATGATTCGTTTAAAAACTTCAGTACTTGTAGGTGGAGCTATGAAAATAGGTGCATTGGTTGCTAATTCTAGCGATGAGGATGCGCAATATATTTATGATTTTGGTGTGAATTTAGGTTTAGCATTTCAACTACAAGATGATTATTTAGATTGTTTTGGTGATCCAGAAAAATTTGGAAAACAGGTTGGAGGAGATATCATTTCGAACAAAAAAACATTTATGATGTTGAAGGCCTTAGAGCTGGATAATACTGGGGAATTAACAAGATGGTTGGATAAAACTGATTTCGATATTGTGGAAAAAGTTACTGCTGTAAAATTAATTTATAAAAATTTAGGGGTTGATAAACTTGCATTTAAGTTGATGGATCAATATTATAACAAGGGGCTTGAAAGTTTGCAAGCGATTAAAATTGCTGATGTAAAAAAGACGACTTTAAAAGAGTTTGCTACTGAGTTAATGAAAAGAGCTTATTAATGCGTGTTATGAGAAGTCTTGACACTTCTGTTTATCTGAAGCAAGTTAGTTATTTTAACAAGCTTAAAAAGCAGCTTTGTAAAGATTTTGGAGATGACGAATTTGATGAATTAGTTAAGAATATAAATATTGAAACATCACACAAGCTTCTGTCAGTTACTAGTCAATATTTAACTTATCTGGAAACTAAACACACCGAAATGTTCTTTCATGTCTTATATAAAATAGATATTCCAGAGAAGGATTTTAGATCTCAAATTTTGGAAACTGGCCTAGATATTCAATTTTTATCTGAATTAGTCATAAAAAGAGAGCTTATCAAAATTTTGATGAGAGAGAAATATAGTTAAATCCTTACTCCTCTCCTTTTTCAACTAAAATATAATCCAACTGCTTTTTAGCTAAGTCAGCATTTTTAATTTGTACAGTAACCCGGTCTCCCATTTGGTATTTTTTGCCAAATTTTGAGCCAATTAAACAATAATTATCTGCATCAAGTACATAATTGTCATCTACCATGGATCGTATTGAAACCATACCTTCGCAAAGGTTCTCTTCAATTTCAGTATAAAGACCCCATTCAGTAACGCCACTAATAATAGCCGTAAATTCTTCCCCAAGGTGTTTAGCCATGAACTCGACTTGCTTATATTTTATAGAATCTCGTTCTGCAGAAGAAGCAACTTTTTCCATTTTAGAGCAATGCTGACAATTTTCTTCGTAATCACTTACATTTGCACTTTGTCCTCCGTCCAAATATTGTTGCAAAAGGCGGTGAACCATTACATCAGGATACCTTCTAATTGGAGAGGTGAAATGAGAATAGTACTCGAATGCTAATCCGTAATGTCCGATATTACTTGTTGAATATTCAGCCTTAGCCATTGTTCTAACAGCTAAAGTTTCAATCATATTCCCTTCCTTTTTGCCGTGAACATCTTTTAAAAGTTCGTTTAAAGACTTTGCAATATTGGTTTCATTTTTTATATTATAACCAAATTGCGTTACAAAATTGGCAAATTGTTCAAATCTGTCAGGTTTGGGCTTGTCGTGAATTCTGTATATAAATGTTTTGGGGTTTTTATGTTTTTTCCTATCGCCAATAAAACTAGCTACTTTTCGGTTGGCTAATAACATAAACTCTTCAATTAGTTTATTTGCGTCTTTACTTTCTTTAAAGTACACACCAGTTGGTGTTGCATTATCCTCCTTGTCAAGGTGGAATTTAACTTCAACTCTATCAAAACTAATTGCTCCACTTTTAAACCTTTTGGATCTTAGTTTTTTAGCGAGCGAGTCCATAACCAATATTTCCTCAGACAATTCTCCTGTCTTATTCTCTATAATTTCTTGTGCTTCTTCATATGAAAAACGACGGTCTGAATAGATAACAGTACGACCAAACCATTCACTAACTATATTTGCCTGATCATCCAATTCAAATACAGTAGAGAACGTAAATTTTTCCTCATTAGGACGCAATGAGCAAACCCCATTGGAAAGCTTTTCCGGCAACATCGGTACAACACGGTCGACTAAGTAAACTGAAGTCGCCCTGTTATAAGCTTCGGTATCTAAAATACCTCCAGGTTTCATATAATGGGAGACATCAGCAATGTGCACTCCTATTTCATAATTTCCATTTGCAAGTTTTTGAATTGAAAGAGCATCATCAAAATCTTTTGCATCATGGGGATCAATAGTGAAAGTTAAAATATCTCTAAAATCTCTGCGCTTTTTAACTTCTTCAGGATCTAGATCAAACGATATTTTTTCTGCTTCTCTTTCAACTTCTTCAGGGAACTCGTTTGGCAAATCATATTCAAAAAGTATTGAATGCATGATAACATCGTTATCAGTTGCAGCCCCTAAAACCTCTGTTACTTGGCCGAATGGGTTTTTAGAGTCATTTGGCCAATCTGTAATTTCGCCAATGGCTTTTTCTCCATCAACGGCGCCTCTTAATTTTGTAAGTGGGATATATAGATCTACATTAATTCTCTGATTATCGGGAACTAGAAATCCAAATTTACCATGTAATTGTATTGTTCCAATAAATTTTGTCCGGGCTCGTTTTACGATATAAGTTACTGCACCTTCTGGTTTTTTTCTTCCCGGGATTAATTTTACTTTAACAGTATCACCATGTAATGCTTTATTAACGTTTTTCGCATGGATATAAACGTCCTGTTCTGTTTCAAGAGAAATTAGATACGCCGATCCTTTGCTTGTAGCGTCAATAACTCCCTCTATTTCTTTAGATTGAGTATTTAAATTGTATTTACCCCTAGAAACTTCGTCTAATATTTTTTGATCCACTAAATCTTGTATCATCGCACTTACTCGTGCGCGTTCAAGCTTGTTGCCAATTCTCATTTCTCGGCTAACTTCTTTGCTATTAAGTGTTTTATTAGGGTTATTATTAAAGACTCTTACAATGGCATCGGCCATTTTACCGAGATCAGTGAAATTATTGTTTTGTTGGTTGTTAGCTCCTTTTCCTTGTGTTCCATTTTTCTTGGTAGGATTGTAAGCATTATATTTTCTGCGTGACATACTTAAATATACGAAGTAGCTACAGGTTGTTTCGATTTAATAAGAAAAGTTATGAACCAAGAGGAAAGAAGAACTTAAGCGGTACCTAGTTTTTTTAACATCTTAGCGTGGCACCATAAGGCTGAACGGAAAGTAGGTTGAACAAAATAAGGCAGTCCAAATTCCTTTGCAGTTTCTTCAACAATTTTAGATAAATCTTTGTAATGAACATGACAGATATTAGGAAATAAGTGGTGTTCGATTTGAAAATTTAAACCACCAACAAACCAAGAAAGCAGTTTATTTGTTGGTGCAAAGTTTACGGTATTAAATAGTTGATGTGCTGCCCAATCTTGCTTAATAACATGGTCGGTTCCAGCAGTGGGAAACTCACAAGATTCCATAACGTGAGCAGGTTGGAAAATACAACTTAAGATTAGTCCTGCAATCACATGCATCAATAAGAATCCTGAAATAACTAATCCAATACCTGTACCTGAAGCACTAAAATAAATGGGAAGAAAGAATATAAACCCAAAATATAAAATTTTTGTTAAAATTATTTTCACGAGTTCTATTTTAAACTGATTTTCTCCCCCGCCAATCAATCCCATCTTCTTGTATTTTAGGATAGAATTAAAATCCTTATAAGTTGCCCAGTTGATTGTTAGTAACCCATAAATAATCCAAGCGTATAAATATTGATATTTATGTAATTTAATTTTCTTTTGATTAGGTGAAAACCGCAAAATAGAAGGCCCATCTAAATCTTGATCATACTCTTCTATATTTGTATAAGTATGATGTAACACGTTATGCTGAATCTTCCAATTTATAGATGCACCGCCTACAAAGTTTATTACTTCACCTAATATTTTATTGAAATATTTATTTTTTGAATACGATCCATGTATTGCATCATGCATGATACTTAATCCGATTCCCGCCATAAATACCCCCATTATGAGCCAAAGTCCTAGGTATACCCAAGTGTTTTGAATGTCTTGAAAAACAACAAAATAGAACGGAACTAGATAAGCAATCAAGAGTACAGCTGTTTTTATGTACATCCGATAATCTCCTACGCGTTCCTTATTATTTATAATAAAGTAGTTGTCTATCCTGCCCTTCAATATCTTGAAAAAAGCATTAGGTGATTTCGATTTGTATTTTAAAGGCGTAAAAGTCAATTGTTATTAATTTTTTACAATATACGGATAATCAAATCTAAAAACATGAGAAATGTTATAAATGGTAAATTTAATTGTTTTTTTTTCTTCTTGCAATTTTTTATTTGTCGGTATAAGTAAGTTTTTAGCAGAAAAAAATAATTTGGGTTAAATAGGGATTTAATAAGATTAAATATAATTTCATGCTTTGCCCTTCCGATTACAAAACAATTTTTTAAAGTTATACCTTCATTATTAATCGCTAGTTGGTGCCGAATTTTTGAGAAAAAATAATGAATAGATATTTTTTTTGAACTTCACAAAATAAGAAGATGTAATGTTAACTTGATCCCTATACTTGTATATAAATATGCAGCGTTTATTTGGGGTTTCTGTAACTAAATAAGATGTTATTTCACTGTGATTAACTAAGTATATTGTCAATAACCGCTTTGACTGATTTTATTTCTTTCACGTCTTCTATACTAGGTCCTGCGCACCATACTGTTTTATAAGTTGATCCAAATGCAGCTTTTTCAATTGCCTGCATTCCTTTAAGCACGATAAACATTTTTATCCATTTTTTCAACCACTTATGTTTTTTCATTAATCTTTCTAAAAAATTTGGTTCTGTTCCCATCTCTTGAACATATGGAGTATTTATTACAGTTAAATGACTGCCGGAAAGTTTTTTAGATAGTACTATGTCTTTTTTTCCATATTGAACACATGCGTTTTTGTACTCTTCAGAAACAGGAGATTCTTCTGTTGCAATAAAAACAGTACCAACCGAAACACCATCTGCACCTAAGCTTAAAGCCTTTGCTAGATCACCTTTTTTGGATATCCCTCCTGCTGAAACAACAGGGATTTTACAGTTTTCTTTTAATAAGGGAATTAAATTATCGGCGGAATCAGGACCACAATGCCCTCCGGCGCTACTATTTACAGCAATTACGCCATCAGCGCCTAAAAGCTCCACTTTTTTTGCATATTTTAAATCAACAACATCACAAAAAACTTTTATACCAAAAGGTTTACACGCTTTAATTATGCTTTCTGGACTACCTAAAGAGGTGATGATAAAATCAACTTTTAAATCTAAACATGTTTCTAGTTGTGTTTTCAATTTAAGATTCGATTTGTTAACGATTAAGTTGACCCCTAGAGAACTACTTGTAGCATCTCTGATTTTTTTAATATCTGCTCGAAAATCTTCATCTGTTCGATAATTTAAAGCTGGAACGGCAGCGGCAATGCCATTATTTAATGCGGCAATCATCATTTTAGCGTTAGTTACTAAAAACATTGGCGCCATTATTACAGGGTATTTTATTCCTAATAGTTTTGTTAAAGATGTTTCCATAGACTTTTAAGTTTTTCTATTCTAGGGTTAATTTAATTAAAGGTTACTTCTTTTACAGATAAACTAAAATAATTCTTCCTGTTGAAGAACAGTGGTTATTTTTTTTATGGAAATACTTCTCTAATTAGAATTATTAATATTACGTTTGAGGTGCATGTTAACAATGATATTATTGTCTGAAATAAAATAAAATGGGGGAAACTTTAGCAAAACTAGACTTAGCAAATAAGATTGGTGAAAACATAAAAAAAATTAGAAAGGCAAAAGGTCTAAATCAAGCGCAACTTGCCAGAGCTTGTGGCATGGACAGGCAGCATATGGAGAAAATTGAAAATGCGAAAGTTTGTCCTAATATTTATACACTTTATATTATTTCTAAAGCACTTAAAGTTGCTGTGTCAAACTTAGTTGTCGTTTAACGAGGGCAAATTGATTCTTATTTAAATAGAATATTTGTAATGTTATTGCTGCTCATGGTTTTTTTTGAGTTTTAAAACGTTTTGCTTAAATCCATTAAAAAGTGCATTTCTATTCTTTTCGGATATAACACTAATGAGCTCGGCAGTCCCCTTTGCTCTATCGAATGCTTCTTTAATATAGTTACAGAACTTGGTATCCTTAGTGTGTAAATAATTCATTAGGACTGGAGGGTGGAAGGTGATTTGTTCATTTCCTCCTCTTACATAAACAACATTGTCTCCCCCTATAATTTCACTTAAGTATATTTTGTAACTACCTGTTTTGGAGTAGCCCCCTTTTATTCCCTTAGCAGCTTCATTTTTTATGGAATCTAGTAAATCTAAAAGTTTACTTGTAATTATTTCGAATTGTGTTTTAGAGATGATTCCGGACTCGAAATAATATTTAATCTGTCCAATCATTACATTTAATGAGCTTGGCGTCCACAATTCTTCAGAATTAACTTTGGAGTATGCTTGCAAAGATTTTTTAGCAGCTACCAGATATTGATCAGGAATACAATCAAATTCGAATTTTTTATCCTGAAAATCAGGGTCTTTTTTAATTGTTCTTAACCAATAGAAGATTTTAAAATTTGTTAAGAATTTGCACGTAAAATAATGCCAAATAGGAAGGTCCTTGACAGAGTAGATCATAATGTGATCCTCGAATGAACTTATGTGATTTAAATTCTGAGTTATATTATTTAAGTATTTAACAAAACCTTGATTTACATAGTCAAATTTAAAAATGATTTCATCAGTAGGACTATAACTAAACAATTCATTATAGGAAATGTTGAATTTTTCTGAAAGTAGTGTTATTTCATCTATGGTAAGTAGTGTTATTCCATTTATACGTCTATATATTCCAGCGCTACTTACAGGAATTACCTTTGATATTTCATGTATAAAATCTTTTTCGCCAACAAGTATTTTAAGTTTGTTAAACAGGATTTTCTGACCAATATTTTGAGACATTATTAATTTTTACTACAAATCTAATAATATCAAATACAATTACAATGTATTGCAAAATGTTTTACTGTTGATTTATTTAGATTTGTTTTTTAGATCTTTTGTAATATTTATTATGTTTTTTTTTAAATGAAGAACACGTATTGGGAATGCTAACAATGGAATTAATAATAATTAACTTCGTAAAGTTTTTAAAATTTTTAAAATGAAGATATTACTATTTATAGGAGTTGTTTTTTTTGGAGGAGTATCGCTTGCTCAGACAGCAGAAGCAGATTTAAAAAATATTACTAAAGACACTGTTTCGTGCTGGAAAAAGGGCGCTTTGGTTAATTTAGGCTTTAGTCAAGTCAGTTTATCAAACTGGGCAGCCGGAGGAAATAATACTGTATCTGGAAATATTATAGTCAATTTACATGCTAATTATGTAGACAGTAAACAATCATGGTCAAATACTTTAAATATGGGGTATGGTTTATTGAAACAAAATAAATCAGACATTCAGAAAACAGATGATAATTTAGAACTTACATCTAAATATGGAAAAAAAGCATCCCTCCATTGGAACTATTCAGGGTTGTTAAATTTCAATACGCAGTTTTCTGCAGGTTACGATTATCCAAATAACTTAAATAAAATTTCAACATTCTTATCCCCTGGTTATTTGCTAGGATCAGTAGGAATGGATTATAAACCGACAACTTATTTTTCTGTTTTCTTATCTCCATTGACATCAAAAACTACTATAGTTACCGATGAGAAATTATCAAAGGCGGGATCCTTCGGAGTTGATGCAGGAGATAAAATCAGAAATGAAATAGGAGGATATTTTAGAGCTGACATTACAAAAGAGATCATGACAAATATAAAGTTAACCTCAACATTAGGATTGTTTTCTAACTATGTAGAAAGGCCTGAGAATATTGATGTTAATTGGGAGATGTTACTTTTAATGAAAGTAAATAAATATATTACAGTTAGCTTGAATACTAAATTAATTTATGACCACGATATCACTATTACTAGTGACAGTAATGGAGATGGAGATTTTGATGTAAAGGGACCAAGAACTCAGTTTAAAGAAATACTGTCAGTTGGGTTTTCTTATAAATTATAATAAGTTAAATTTTTTCAGTAATTCATCTTTGTAAGAGCCTCCGATAGGAACTGATTTTTCTACACCTTCAATTTGTAGTCGCCCATTTACATGTTCGATAGACAGTATTTTATCTATATTAACAATATAGGATCTATGAACACGTGCGAAAAAATTGTTTGGTAGTTTCAATTCTACATCCTTCATTGTACTGTGTATTGTGTATTTTCCGTTTTTAGAATTAAAAATTACGTAATCTTTAAGTGCTTCTACAAAAAACAAATCGTCGATTGATATTTTAACCAATTTACTTTTGTTTTTTACAAAGATGTATTCCTTGCCGTTTTGAGCTTCACTTGCCATTGTAGAGTAAACATCTAACTCTTTTTTAATCTCTACAGTTTTTTGATGTTTATACATTGCCATTTCAATAGTAGTGTGGACATCAATTTCTTTGAAAGGTTTTAATATATAACCATAAGGTTCCGTTATTTTTGCTTTTGATAATGTTTTTTCATCAGCATAAGCCGTTAAAAATATTACAGGGAGATTGTAATTTTCCTTCACATAACCAGCAACTTCAATACCATTCATATTTCCTTTAATCATTATATCCATAAGGAAAATATCAGGTTTAGCACCAGCTTCTAGTTGTTCTTTTACTTTTTCGCCAGAAGAAGCAATTCCAACAACATTATAACCTAGTTTTTTTAAACTTTGCTCAATGTCTTTTGCAACAATGTTTTCATCTTCTACTATAAATACGTTCACTGCGGTCATAAAGAATTAGTGTCTTTTAAAGTTAATAATGAATTTACTACCATTAGAAAATTCATAGTTAATGTCTCCATCTATTTGATCTACAAGTGTTACAACAAGTTGTAACCCAAGAGAGTCAGTATTTTTAAAATCTAAACCATTTGGCAATCCCTGTCCTGAATCATGAACAACTAGCCTTTTATTATCTCCATCTCGTTCAAATGAAATCTTAATGTTTCCAGTCTTTTTTTCGCCGAAAGCATACTTAAAACAGTTAGACACAAGCTCATTAACGATTAATCCACAAGGAATAGAGGAATCTAAAGATAATGATATCTTCTCAATGGCAAAATCTAAGTTGATATTTCTATCAGGAGCCATATAAGAATACTTCAAGTTGTTACAAAGGTTCTGTAAATATTCAGAAAAATTAACTTTTACTAAATCGGCAGATTGATACAAGCTTTCGTGAATAAAAGCCATTGATTTTATTCGATCTTGACACTCCTGGATGATGGTAAGCGTATCTGGATCTTTAATGTATGAAGATTGTAAATTTAGTATTGAACTGATCACTTGGAGGTTGTTTTTGACTCTGTGATGCACTTCTTTTAGTAAAATTTCTTTTTGACGAACACTATCCTTTAGTTCCTCTTCAGCAACTTTTAATTCAGTAATATCTCTTAGGACTCCCATTAAACCGACTGTTTTACCAGTTAAGCTTTTAATAAGAGATGCTGATAAGTAAGCGGTGAACTTAGAGTCATCAGCTCTTTTACATACTATTTCACCAGACCATTGCCCTTCATTAAATACAGTTTTAACTACTGTTTTCTGATGATTTGCATCACTAAATAATCCATCAACTAACTGTCCAATAATACTAGTACTAAAAAAACCAAAACCATTAGCAGCAGCTTGGTTTAATTCAGTAATTATACCACTAGTATCGGTAGCGATAATCATATCTATCGATGAATTAATAATGTATTGCGTATATTCTTTTGCCGAAATTAAGTCTCTCTCAGCAGTTTTTCTTTCGGTAATTTCTTTCTCTAGTCTTCGTGTTGTTTCTTCAGCAACTTCCGCTCTTAATTTTTCTTTATCCGCTCTTTTTTTACTTGTAATATCTTCAACTGTCCCAACTCTACCTACAAGATCACCTTCAGGTGATTTAAGTAAATTTACTTGAACTTTAACCCACCTTTTATCTCCATCGGTAGGAGTAATACGATATTCGTATTGATCTTCCTCATTACTACTCTCAATATTGGCAATCATCGCCCTAATTCGCCCCCTATCATCTGGGTGAATTTTATTGGTCCAGTTTTCCATGAAGCCTTCAATGGTAGGAAATTTTGAAATTTCCATTAATTTATTATTTACATAAATTGCCTTCCCTTCATTATTGGTTAAAAATATACCGATAGGTGCATGCGATGCCAATGTTCTGAATCGCTCTTCACTTGCTCTGATATTTTCTTCAAATTTTAATCTTTCCGAAATATCTCTACCCCGGGCAATAATAACTTCTTCACCGAAGTAAGTCCCCGGGTGTAGAATCATTTCAAGGGGAAAATCAGGCACATTATCTACTTTAGCCCACCATTCAAATTTTTGTGGTTCACCATTCCATGTTTTTCCAAGTTTAATAAGTTCCTCAGAAGAAGGCGTTACTAACAATTCTCCAAGATCTTCAAATTTTTTCCCTAAAATATCCTCCTTTTTAGATTCATATCTTTCTGTTACAGATTTGTTTACATCTAATATTTTTCCAGTTGAATTTATTATAAAAGTAAGATCTGAGCTCGAATTAAATATTTCAAAATAACTTTTAATTGTTTGATTTTTTTGTTCTTCAGTTTTTTTTCTTAATGTTATATCTCGGACAATTACTTGAAGAAAAACCTCACCTTCTAGGTTGAAACTATTTAAACTAACCTCTGAATCGAATGGTTCTTTTGAAAGTTTAGTGTGTTTCCAATAAAAAAACTGAGAAATACCTTCTTTGGCTTTTTCTATAAAATGATGATAATTTAAAATTGAATCAGTGTTATCTGGTTGTTTTTCGGGCATTAAATCGTAGAGCTTTACTCCGGCAATATCAACAAACCCACTAGCTCCGAACATAGAAAGGGTTTTTTCATTACAATCTACTATTTCAAGGCCTTTCAAAATTAAAATGGCATCATTAGCTTCGCTGAAAAGCAACCTGTGTTTTAATTCACTCTGCCTTAAAAGCTCATCAGCTTCAACTTCTCTGGAGATATCTCTCATTATTCCAAAATTGGCATAATGAATAGCCTCTTTGTCTAGTTGTGGATAAAGACAAAGTTCAATCCATATTTTTTGTTTGGTTTTGACATTAACAATTCTAAACTGACACTTGTCTGACTTTTTTGTAGTGTTGATCGCCTCAACAAACCGTTCAACACGCTCAGCGTCCTCGTCGCAATAATATTGATGTGGTAGCTTACTATGTTGCTGAAAATCTTCAGCAGATATACCAATAAGTTTCTGTATTTGTTGACTAATATAACCAAGCTTTTGATTGTCTTTTTTCGTGAATATTATCGTGTATACTACTTCATCTATATTACCAAGAAAAAAGGTTATACGCTTCTCTACAGAATCTCTTTCAACTTTCTTTAATCGAAAAACATTAAAATGTTTACCAGCACAATTTATTAATCTTTTTTCAACAGAGATGAGGTAGTCTAGTTCATATAAATCAACACTAATCTCTTTATCTTTTTCTACAGAAAAACCAATTATGAACGAGAAATCTTCTGTAACGGGATGTTTGGGGAAATTAGGAATTATTTCTAGAATCGTGTTGTTGAAGTAGATGAGCTCCATTTCATCACTAAAAACAACAATACCCTCCGCTGAATTGCTAAATAAACTATCTAATAAAATTGCATCCATATTACTAAATTCCCTTGTAAATTAACAAATACAAAGTGAGTTATCCTAAGTTTTTGGAGGATTAAATGCAGGTATGCCAGTTACATCAGCTCCAGTAATCAATAAGTGAATATCATGTGTTCCTTCATAAGTTATAACACTCTCTAAATTCATCATGTGACGCATTATTGGGTATTCTCCAGTAATACCCATTCCTCCATGAATTTGTCGAGCTTCTCTAGCAATTTTTAGTGCCATTTCAACATTATTTCTTTTTGCCATTGAAATCTGTGCAGAAGTCGCCTTACCTTCCCCTCTTAAAACACCTAATCTCCATACAAGTAATTGTGCTTTAGTTATTTCAGTAATCATTTCAGCTAATTTTTTTTGAGTAAGTTGAAATGACGCTATCGGTTCGCCGAATTGTTTGCGTTGTTTGGAATAATTTAAAGCGCTATCATAACAATCTAAAGCTGCTCCAATGGCTCCCCATGCGATGCCATATCTTGCAGAGTCCAAACAGCCTAAAGGAGCACTTAATCCATCCTTCCCGGCTAATAAGTTCTCTTTGGGTATTTTTACGTTGTCAAAAACAAGTTCACCTGTCATACTGCCTCTCAATGACCATTTGTTATGAATTTCTGGTGCTGTAAAACCTTCCATTCCTTTTTCTACGATTAACCCTTTGATTCGCCCAGTTTCATTTTTGGCCCAAACAACAGCTACATCGGCAATTGGTGAATTTGTGATCCACATTTTTGAACCATTTAAAAGATAATGATCTCCCATATCTTTAAAATTAGTTGTTAATCCATTAGGATTGGATCCATGATCTGCTTCGGTTAAGCCGAAGCAACCTACAAATTCACCTGAGGCTAATTTTGGTAGATATTTCATTCTTTGTATTTCATTTCCGTATACGAAAATGGGATACATCACTAAAGAGCTTTGGACTGATGCACATGATCGAACACCAGAATCTCCGCGCTCTAATTCCATCATTATTATACCGTAGGAAATTTGATCAAGTCCTGCACCTCCATATTTGACAGGGATATATGGGCCAAATGCTCCAATACTGCCTAATCCTTTAATTATTTTTGGATCAAACTTAGCGGATTGACATATCGCCTCTATTGTTGGTGAAACTTCTTTTTTTACCCAATCTCGAGTCGCTTTTCTAACTAAGAGCTGTTCATCGGATAATAAATCATCAACATTATAATAATCGTGAAAAGTAAAATTATCAGTTTTCATAATTTGAAGTTTTAATAAACCATTCACTTAATAATACCGATATTATAATTTACAAGTTTCGAATTAAGAAGAGTATCTTAGTGCTTTTAGATATTAAAAATTAAGAAAAGATGTTAATGAGGTTTAATTTTCGCCTAAATTAATTGGCGGAATACAGTTTTTTAATAGGAAAATTGAAAATCCAATAGCATAGAGGAAAGGCAAAAAAACTAGGTATTATTATTAATTAACGGATTTATAAGTTCCTTAAATAATGACTAAAAATCTTGTGGAAATTACACAAATAAGTTACAATAAATAAAGATGGAGTTAAGATTTGAGACTTACCATCATTGGTTATGGATTCCGATGTTAGTTTTATTTATATTTTTAGCGTTTGTATTCTCAAAATACAGCGATCAAGTAAAGCGGTGTTTTTTAGCGATGTTTTCTAATAGGGATTTTGCCGATTTGATGCGCGATGAATCCCAAGTTTCAAAAAGATCGAGTTTAGCTTTAAATATATTTTCACTATTCTCTTATTCCTTTTTCATTTTTTTACTAATATTAAAATTTCCTATTTGGGGCTTGAGTGATTTAGAATTGTATTTTACAATTAATGCAATAGTTTTTCTTGGTTTTGTTTTCAAATTTCTTTTCATATCAAGTTTAGGATTTTTATTTAAAGCAAAAAAAAACTCGGATTTGTACATTAGAAATTCCTTGCTAAGTAATAAAGTATTTGGTATTGTTTTATTTCCTTTAGCCTTGATTGTGGCGTATTCATTAAATTTGGGCAGTGTTTTTTTTAATGGAACTTTAATACTTTGGGGTTTTATTACCATTTTTAAGTGGTATCAAGTCGTGAAATTGGGATTATCACTTTCAGAACTTCCTATAATGTATCCATTTTTGTATGTTTGTACTTTGGAAATCTTACCAACGTTGATTTTGTTAAAGATTTTCTTGTAGCCTTTATAAAAATATAATATTCTGTTAAACAATTAAGTATGGGTAAAGTAATTAAATCTATCTTGGTTTCGCAACCAAAACCTGAGAACAATAAATCACCTTATTTCGATTTAGCAGAAAAGCATGATTTAAAAGTCGATTTCAAATCTTTTATTCATGTTGACGGTGTTGATTCTAAGGAATTCCGGACTCAAAAAATAAATTTATCTGAATTTTCGGCAGTTATTTTAACAAGTAGAAATGCGATCGATCATTTTTTTAGGATTTGTAAGGAAACGAGGCATACAGTGCCAGACACATTAAAGTATTTTTGTGTGTCTGAAGCAATTGCATTGTATCTTCAAAAATATGTAGCTTATCGTAAACGTAAAATATTTCACGGTCGTCAAAGATTTACAGAATTGATGGACTTGATTAAAAAACATAATAAGGAAACATTTTTGTTGCCATCGTCTGATATTTTAAAAGCGGTAATTCCGGAGCAATTAGAAGAAGCGTCGATAAATTACACAAGGGCAATAATTTACCGTACAGTCGTTAGTGATTTAAGTGACTTGAAAAATGTAACTTATGATTGCTTAGTGTTTTATAGTCCAGCTGGAATAGAATCACTTTATAAAAATTTCCCCACTTTTAAGCAGAATGACACCAACATTGCTGTTTTTGGTGAAACCACGAAAAAAGCTGCGGAATTTCAAGGGTTGAAAGTTAATATTGGTGCGCCAGCACCAAATGCACCTTCAATGACGGGTGCAATTGGACTTTTTATAAAAGCTAATAGTTAATCGTTGATAATATTTTAAGGAAAAGGGGCTTATTATAGCCCCTTTTTTTATTTTTATAAAAAACACAATAGTCTCATCTCAGATAGTCCGCAAATAAAAACCAGCTTTAATAAATCCCAACGATTGGTGGGGAAAAAAATGGTGGGCGAAATATTTGAAAAAAAGGAATATATTTCTATTTTTCCTTTAAAAGCATTTTATAATAAATTTTCAAGTGAAAAGGAAGCTGCTGAATTAAGGTTTGGCATTTCTGTTCCCAAGAAAAAATTTAAGCGAGCAGTTGATAGAAATCAAATAAAAAGATTAGTAAAAGAAGCTATTCGCCAAAATAAAACATTTCTAGAAGAATCTCTGGATAGTCAAAAAGTTTCGATGCATGTAATGATAGTTTGTTATTTTGAAAATATTCCAGATTATCTTGCGATAGAAAAAAAAATAAAACAATTATTTAAGCGTTTGGAAAAAAACAAAAAATTGTGACTAATAAAACTAAATTATATATTTTATCGGGGTTGTGTGGATTCCTTTTTCTAAGTTTTTTAACCTTAGAACAAAAGACCAATAACCGTTTTGAAATCGGAAAAAACTTAGATATTTTCACTTCATTATATAAAGAAGTGAATACTTATTATGTAGATGGAACTCAGCCTGGAGAATTGATGAAGAAAGGTATTGATGCAATGCTGGAAAGCTTGGACCCTTACACAGTTTATTACCCAGAATCTGAAATTGAAGATTATAAGTTAATGACTACTGGACAGTATGGTGGAATTGGTGCAAGAATCAGAAGAATAAACGACTTTGTGGTTATCGCTGAACCTTACGAAAATTTTCCAGCATACAAAGCTGGATTACGTGCTGGAGATATTATTTTAGAGGTTGACGGTAATAGTGTTAAGGGTAAATCAACAAGTGATTTAAGTAAGATATTAAAAGGAAATCCAGGTACAAGTTTAACAGTTAAAGTAAAAAGACCAGGAAAAGACGAAGAGTTTGATATTTCTTTCAAAAGAGAAAAGGTGAAAATAAAAAGTGTCCCTTACTATGGTATGGTAACAGATAGTATTGGTTATCTTAAAATGAATAGTTTCACAAGCAAAGTAACGCAAGAAGTTAAAGAGGCTATACTTGCTTTAAAAAGTAATTCAGCAATGAAATCGTTGGTGTTTGATTTGAGAGGTAATCCTGGTGGTCTTTTGCATGAGGCAATTAATACTGTAAATTTATTTACTAAAAAAGGGGTTACTGTAGTGGAGACGAGAGGTAAAATTGATGCCTGGGCTAAAACTTACAAAACACTTAATTCACCTTTGGATAAAAATTTACATATTGTGATCTTGGTTAATGGTGGTTCTGCGTCAGCGTCAGAAATTGTTAGTGGTGCATTACAAGATTTCGATAGAGCAGTAGTTTTAGGAAGAAACACTTACGGTAAAGGACTAGTACAAACAACAAGACATCTGAAATACAATACGAGTTTAAAGGTAACTACGGCCAAGTATTACATTCCTTCAGGTAGATGTATTCAGGCCATAGATTATGCAAATAAGGACGAGAAAGGAAATCCAATAAAAATTCCAGATTCAATGTTAACTGAGTTTAAAACTCAAAACGGAAGAATAGTTTTAGATGGTGCCGGAGTAAAACCAGATGTGGAAATGGATAAAATAAAATATGGCTCGGTTGCAAGAGCATTAGTTTCTAAGGATTATATTTTTAATTATGCTACTACTTACGTTTTAGAAAATGACTCAGTAACTGATCCAAAAACATTTAAGTTGTCGGATGAACAGTTTGATCAATTTTTATCTTTTCTAGACTCTAGTAAATATGATTTTGAAACGGCAACGGATATCCGTTTGACTCAATTAAAAAAGAATGCTGAAAAAGAAGAGTATTTGGATTTAATTCAAACGGAATTAGACGCTATTGAACATAAATTGAATAAAAGTAAAAAGTTAGAATTAGTAAAACATAAGGAGCAAATTAAAAATCTATTAGAGGCTGAAGTTGTAGCTAGATATTTTTTCCAATCGGGCAGGATAGAGAATAAATTAGGAGATGATCCTTATATTAAAAGGGCTGTTGAAATTCTTTCCAATTCAAAGGAATATAATGCAATTCTATCTGGAGATAAATAAGTTAAATGGGTCATAAAATGTCATTCAGAGAATTTTCTAATAATCTTTTTGTTTTCGCTTGTTTTACGCTTTCTGCAAGTATTCCCGTTTCAAAATTCACTACATCTGTTTCATTATTGTTAATGGCATTAGCCTGGGTTATGCAATGGAATTGGCAAGAAAAAAAACAACAATTCTTAGCTAAAAGAAAGTTGTTTTTTATTACAACTATTGCTTATTATGTTTTTGTAATAGGTGTTTTTTACTCTTCAGATTTAGGCTATGCATTACATGATTTAAAAATTAAAATCCCGCTCTTTGCTTTACCTGTATTGTTTTTGACAGGAGTTCAATTGTCTAAAAATCAAATATTAACAGCTTTGTCTTTGTTGTCAGCTTCAGCAGTTGTAGCAACTATAATTGGTGTTGTAAATTATAACATAACACTTGGTACATCAGAGGAGATCTTTAATTTAAGAGCGCTTTCCCCTTTTATTAGTCATATTCGTTTAACACTAATTCTTTCTTTCGGAGTAGGGTTGTCACTTTGGGCGATTATTCAATTGAAAACCAATTTAAGGTGGCTTCTAATTATTCCTGTTTTGTGGGTTGTGTATTTTGTTTTTTTAATTGGAAACCTAACAGGAGTTATTATTTTACCATTAATTGTATTACTATTTACGATTTCGTATTTATATCGTTATTCATCTAAATTAGCAATATTAATAGTACTCTTTAGCTGTACCGCAATTTGTTTTTCGATGGTAAAAGTGTTTAATGTTTATGAGATTGTATTTAACAATAAGCAATATAAACAGGAACCAAATCAAACTAAATTAGGAAATAATTACACCCATGATTTATCGAGAAAAGATACAGAAAATGGAATGCTCACATGGAGTTATGTTTGTGAAAATGAACTTGAAACATCATGGAATTTAAGAAGCGATAAATTATACAATGGAACATTGAATGGATTCCCTTTTAAGGATGTTTTAGTAAGGTATTTAACATCAAAAGGAGTTCGTAAAGATTCTGAAAGTGTAAATCAGTTATCAGAAAAAGATGTTATTGCCATTGAAAAAGGTGTTGCAAATGTTTTTTATACTGAAAACAGTGAATTACTTTCAAGAATTCATACAAGTTTCTGGGAATTAAAGAATTTAAAAAATAACGGGTACGTAAATGGAAGTTCTATTACAATGCGTTTAGAATATTGGAAAACAGGTTGGGAAATATTTACTAACCATTTGGTTTTTGGAGTAGGAACAGGGGATATTAAACAATTATATCAAGAAACTTATAAAGCGAATAAATCTAAATTAGAATTAAAATATCAGCGCAGATCTCACAATCAATATTTATCATTATTAGTTACTTCAGGGGTTGTTGGATTATTGTTTTTTTTATTTGCTTGTATTTATCCAATTATCAATTACAAAGGCGAGTTAAAGTTCCTATATTTAATGGGGTTAGTAATCTTCTTAGTAAGTATGTTTTGGGAGGACACTATAGAATCTCAGGCAGGATGTACAACATTTGCACTCCTCACTAGTATGTTTATTTTTTCAAAAAAAACAAGGGCATAAATATTTTTTTTTGCCTCTTCTTTCATTTATAAAACTCCCTTTATTCTTAATAATATTCCTTATTTTTGTCCGCTTTAGACGATCGAATTTTACAGTAAAAACAACTATAAATGGCAAAGATTAGAAAGCAGGAAGCATTAGATTATCATTCCCAAGGAAAACCAGGAAAAATTGAAGTAGTTCCTACAAAGCCATATAGTACACAAAGAGATTTGTCATTAGCTTATTCGCCAGGAGTTGCTGAACCATGTTTGGCAATTGCAGAGAACAAAGAAGATGTTTATAAATATACAGCTAAGGGTAATTTAGTGGCTGTTATTTCCAACGGTACTGCTGTTTTAGGTTTAGGTGATATTGGACCAGAAGCGTCTAAGCCAGTAATGGAAGGAAAAGGGTTGCTATTTAAGATTTTTGCTGATTTGGATTGTTTTGATATTGAAGTTGATGTTACTGATATTGATAAATTTGTTGAAACGGTAAAAGCAATTGCGCCAACTTTTGGTGGAATTAATTTAGAAGATATTAAAGCACCAGAATGTTTTGAAATAGAGCGACGACTTAAAAAAGAGCTCGATATTCCAATTATGCATGATGATCAGCATGGGACTGCAATTATTACTACAGCAGGGTTATTAAATGCACTTGAAGTTGTAGGGAAAAATATTTCAGAAGTGAAAATTGTAGTTAATGGAGCAGGAGCTTCAGCTGTAAGTTGCGCTAAACTATATGTGTCATTAGGGGCAAATAAGAATAATATTTTAATGTTAGATTCGAAAGGTGTTATTAAGCCATCAAGAGGAAATCTAACAGAGCAAAAAGCATTTTTCGCCAATGAAGTAGAGGAAACTACATTGGGTCAAGCGATTAAGAATGCGGATGTGTTTTTAGGGCTATCAAAAGGAAATATCTTATCATCAGATATGGTTAAAACGATGGCAAAATCTCCAATAGTTTTTGCATGCGCGAACCCAACTCCTGAAATTTCATATGAAGAAGCAATGGCGTCCAGGGATGATATTGTTATGGCTACAGGTAGATCAGACCATCCTAATCAGGTGAACAATGTCATTGGTTTCCCGTTTATTTTTAGGGGGGCGATGGATGTACTCGCTTCAGGAATTAATGAAGAAATGAAAATAGCGGCTGTTAGGGCAATTGCTGCTTTAGCTAAAGAAAGTGTTCCAGATGAGGTTAACAAAACTTACGGGACTAAAAATTTAGTTTTTGGCAAAGAATACATTATTCCAAAACCTACTGATCCTAGGCTTATTTCTGTAGTTGCGTCGGCTGTTGCAAAAGCAGCAATGGATTCTGGAATTGCGAGGAAGAAAATAACAGATTGGGAGAAATACAAGCAAGATTTAGAGAGTAGAATGGGGTACAATAGTACTATGATGCAAGAGGTATCTTTGCGTGCTAAAAGGAATCCAAAACGTGTTGTTTTTGCTGAAGCAGATAATTATAAAGTATTAAAAGCTGCTGAGGTTGTTAATGACGAGGGGATTGCTATTCCAATTTTATTAGGAAATAAAGAGAATATTAATGATTTAATTAAAGAATACCAATTAGATTTAACAGGTGTTGAAATTATTGATACAAGATCTGACGAAGCAATTGAGAAAAGAAAACATTTCGGAGACGTACTTTTTGAAAAAAGAAAGCGAAGAGGTGTTACAAAGTTTGAGGCCGAAAAAATCATGAGAAGTAGAAATTACTTTGGAAGTATTATGGTTGAAACGGGAGAGGCTGATGCTTTAATAACAGGTGTAACTAGAAAATATAAAGATTCTATAAAACCTTCTTTACAAATTATTGGAGTTGAGGAAAAAATAGGAAAAGTTGCTGGTATGTATGTTGTTTTAACAAAACAAGGACCTTACTTTTTTGCTGATACAACTATTAACCAATCACCCACGGCTGAGGATTTAGTGGATATTGCTTTATTAACACACAATGCTGTAAAGGAATTTAATATTGAACCAAGAATAGCAATGCTGAGTTATTCAAACTTTGGCTCTGTTAGTGGCGGAAGTCCTTCTGTAGTTAGTGAAGCGGTGAGTATTTTACATAAAGAGTATCCGGAAATTATTGTTGATGGTGATGTGCAAGCAAATTTTGCTGTAAATCCGAAGTTACTAAGAGAACAATTTCCTTTTACAAAATTAGGATCAAAAGGAGCGAATGTATTAGTTTTTCCAAACCTTTCCTCTGGAAATATTTCTTATAAATTATTGCAGGAAATGAGTGGTTTGGAGGTAATAGGACCAGTTTTATTAGGAATGAAAAAATCGGTGCATATCATGCAATTAGGGGCTAGTGTTCGGGAAATCGTTAATATGACTACTATCGCTGTTGTTGACGCACAAATTAAAAAAGCTAAATAATGATTCATCACATCAACGGACGATTAATTGAAAAATCGCCAACTCATGCTATTATCGAAGCAGGTGGAGTAGGTTACTTTATTAATATTTCGCTTATAACATTCTCAAAGTTAAAGGATACTGAATCTTGTATGCTTTTTACTTATTTATCGATTAAAGAAGATGCACACACATTATTCGGTTTTGCTGAAAAATCAGAACGAGAAATTTTTAAAAAGTTAATATCAGTTAATGGTGTTGGTGCAACGACTGCAAGGATCATGTTATCTTCTTTAACATCAGATGAAATCACTGCAGCGATTATTTCAGGAGATGTAGAGACTTTAAAGGGTGTTAAAGGAATTGGTATTAAATCAGCTCAAAGAATCATAGTTGATTTAAAGGATAAGTTTGGTAAGATTGATGGGCTCGAACAAAATATTTTAACATTTAATAACAATACGCACAAAGACGAAGCGTTATCAGCTTTGTTGGCATTAGGCTTCACCAAAAATGCAGTGGAAAAAGTGCTTAACAAAGTATTAAAAGCACAACCTGACTTAGATGTAGAAGGGTTAATTAAAGGCGCACTGAAAAATCTATAATTTGGGGAATAAACATTATATATTTTACGTATTTGTACTGTTATTATTCAGTGAGGTTGGGTTTGCACAAATCGATACTCTTGTGTTTCCATTTAAAAATCCACAGGATCAACCTGCTGGTAGTAAATCTAATAGTCCTTTGTATTTGAAGGACCCGTCGGCTGTGAAATATGATGTTGAGTATGATCCAATTTCACAAAAATATGTAATTAAAGAAAAGTTGGGTAATGAAGATTATCGCCTTGAAGATGAAAAATCATTTGAGGATTTTTGGAAACAAAGAAATGCGCAAGCAGAAAAGGATTACTGGAAAGAAAAGCAGAAAGAAAACTCAAGTGAGGGTGATAATAAAGGTATTTTTAATGGTGGGGATATAAACCTTCCTAGTAAGGGAATTGATAAAATATTTGGTCCAGGTGGAATTGAAATAAAACCACAAGGATCTGCTGAACTTATTTTTGGTGTAACTTCTTCAAAAACAGAAAACCCTGTTGTTAGGGTCGGAAACCAAAGGAATACAAATTTTGATTTTGATGAAAAAATTCAACTTAATGTAACTGGTAAAATCGGGGAAAAATTACAACTGTCAACAAGTTATAATACAGAAGCTTCATTTGATTTTGAGAACCAAATGAAACTTGAATTCAATGGTAATGAGGATGATATTATAAAAAAAATTGAACTTGGAAATGTTAGTTTACCTCTAAATTCCTCCTTAATTCAAGGAAGTCAGAGTTTATTTGGAATTAAAAATGAATTACAGTTTGGTAAGTTAAAAATTACATCAGTTTTATCTCAGCAAAAGAGTGAAACTAAAACGATTGAATTAAGCGGGGGGGTTCAAACGAAAGAGGTGTATATAAAAGCCGATGAATATGATGATAATCGCCACTTCTTCATCGCCCAGTATTTCGTAGATAATTATAACGTTGCAGTTGCTAATCCTCCTTTAGTAAATTCGGCGGTTAGTATTACAAAAATGGAAGTTTGGGTAACTAATGTTGGAATTAGCGCAAACTCAGAAGCTAGAAATGTAATTGGGTTTATGGACTTGGGGGAAAAAAACACATATGATCCGATATTAAATTCAATTTTAACGGATCCATTTCCCGACAATTCGAGTAACGATTTATATGCTAAGATGAGTGCTGATCCGCTGGTTAGGGAATATACATCGGCGTCTGGACAGCTTATCAATAACTATAATTATTCAGCTGGAACTAATTTTAATAAAATTGAAAACGCTAGAAAACTAAGAGCGTCAGAATACACTTACCATTCTCAATTGGGATATATTTCATTAAATAGAAAAATGGAAGCTGATGAGGTTTTAGCCGTAGCTTATCAGTATACAGTTAGAGGGCAATCCAAAATTTATTCAGTTGGGGAATTTTCTAATGAAGTTTCAAATGTTATTTCATCTGTTTATTTAAAAATGTTAAAGTCTACACAGGTCAATAACACAAAAGTTCCTTTGTGGACTCTAATGATGAAAAATGTTTATTCATTGGGTCAATATGGAATTGATGCAAACTCCTTAGAAATTGATATAAGATATAAGGATGCTGCTACAAACAACGACATAAATTATATGTCTTCAGGTAATGCCAACGTTAAAAATAAAAGATGGTTGTCTATTTTAGGTTTAGATAAGCTCGATCAACAACAAAACCCGCAGCCAGATGGGAGATATGATATTATTGATGGTTTAACGATTAATTTATCAAATGGTAAAGTTTATTTCCCTGTTTTGGAGCCATTTGGAAAATCACTTCGAATTGTAATTAATGATCCAGTTCTTTCTGATTCGATTGGCTTTGATTCTCTTTATACGATAAGTAAGTACAGGGCAAAAAACGAATTCCCAAGTAATAATAGATTTAGGATTTACGCAAAATATTCTTCTAAAAGTTCTGTAATAAATTTGAATTCATTTAGTATTCCAAAAGGTGCTGTAAGCGTAACTGCGGGAGGTCAAAAATTAAATGAAGGAGAACATTTTAGGGTAGATTATAATATGGGTCAGGTTACTATTTTGGATCAAAGTATTTTAAATTCTAATATTCCTATTAGAGTAAATGTTGAGAGTAACTCTATGTTTAGTGTTACGAGTAAAACAATGTTTGGGTCTCATTTAGAATATGAAATTAGTAAGGATTTCCATGTTGGGGGTACGTTTTTAAATTTAACGGAGCGGCCATTAAGTCAGAAAGTAAATCAGGGAGAAGAGCCAATTTCAAATACAATATGGGGCATAAATACAGACTACAAAACGCAATCTCAGTATTTAACTAAACTTGTGGATATGATTCCTTTAATTGATACAAAAGCGAAATCATCGATAAAAATAAGAGGTGAATTTGCACAATTAATACCTGGATCTCCAAGTGCTATTGAGAGTGAGAATAGCGGAGCGGTTTCATTTATAGATGATTTTGAAGCTGGTCAAACAGGAATAGACATAAGAAATAGAGCTGCTTGGGTATTGGCATCAACTCCTCAAGGGCAGCCTACAGAATGGCCTGAGGGTGATTTAGTGGATGATATTACTTACGGGTTTAACAGAGCAAAATTTGCATGGTACAATATTGATCCATTGTTTAGTGATGATAAAGCTTCTACCCCTGAACATATTATAAATAATAAATCAATTCAAGAAAACTTATTTCAAAGAACAGTATTACAAAGTGAAATTTACCCACAGAAGAGTTTGGCTATGGGAGAGCCCCCAGCATTACAGACATTCGATCTAGCTTATTTTCCGTCAGAAAGAGGGCCGTATAATTATGATACTTCTGGAGAAGGTGGAATTTCTGCAGGAATTAACCATTTGGATGGTACATTAATAGACCCTGAAACAAGATGGGGTGGTATAATGCGAAAGATTGATTACGTTGATTTTGCAAGTCAAAATATTGAATTTATTGAATTTTGGGTAATGGACCCTTTTCCAACAGACCCTAGTTCATCTTCAGATATGTCCGCGTTTGATGGATCCTACAAAGGTGGAGATTTTTATTTACAGATAGGAAATATTTCTGAAGATGTTTTAAGAGATGGTAGGAAATCATTTGAAAACGGTTTGCCAAAGTCTGGAAATGTAACTGCTTCGATAGATTCAACAAGTTGGGGACGAGTTTCAAATTCAATTAACCTTGTTAATGCTTTTGATAATGATCCAGAGGCAAGAGCAGATCAAGATGTTGGGTTTGATGGATTAGGTGATGGAGGAGAGCGGACATTTTTTGTTGAATACTTAAACTGGTTCCAAGCCCAAGGCTCAAACCCTAGTAACATTTTTAGTGATCCATCAGGAGATAATTATCAATATTTTAGAGGAAATAATTTAGATGCTAATCTCTCTAATATTATAGAGCGCTATAAAAATTTCAATGGAACTGATGGAAATTCCCCTACGCAAGATCAAACAGGATTAGACTACGTAAGTACTGCGACAACGCTACCAGATATTGAGGACTTAAATAGAGATAACACATTGAGTGAAGGTGAAAGTTATTACGAATATAAAATTAGTTTACGGCCTAATAATCTTGCACAATCAAGTGTAGGTAGAAACTATTTAGTCCAAAAAGTACCTGTTACGGTATCTGGTTCTGGAAAAGTAGTGAATTGGTATAATTTCAGAATCCCAGTAAAATCACCTGATAATACGGTTGGTAATATTCAGGATTTTCAATCGATTAGATTTATGAGGTTGATACTTAAGGGATGGGAAGATCCAGTTGTTTTAAGGTTTGGATCATTAGATTTAGTAAGAAGTGACTGGAGAAAATATGAGGGAGATTTATACTCTTCATCGAGTGCGTTATCGTCAGCTGATTTTAATGTAGGAGCAGTAAACTTGGAGGAAGATTCTAAAAAAGAGCCTGTTCCTTACATGATGCCACCAAATACGCAACGTCAATTTAATCTTGGCTCTCAGTCGCAAGAAAACGAGCAATCTATGCAATTACAAATTTGTAATTTGGATGGAACTGACGCAAGAGCAATGTATAAAACGGTTGGCTTGGATTTACTTTCTTACAAAAGAATTCAGATGGATATTCATGCTGAACAGGCTGATAATTCAGCCACCCAGTTAGATGATATGAACCTGTCTGCTTTTATTCGGATGGGCTCAGATTTTGATGAAAATTATTATGAATACGAAGTGCCTTTAGTCTTTACTGATCCATTGACACTCCCTAGTGGTGAAACAGAAAAAAGGGATGCTATTTGGGATAATAACAATAGAATGGATTTTAATTATGAGGAGGTATTTGCAGGTGTAAAATCAGCTCGGAATTCTGCGATATTATCAGGAGCTGGAAACATATCTAATAGCGTACGCTATCAAAGTACTGATGGTAAAAATAAAGTTTATGTTATAGGCTCTCCTTCAATGGCAAATGTTACCACTATAATGATTGGTATTAGGAATAATAGTCCTGTTGGACAAACACGTTGCGCTGAAGTTTGGGTTAATGAACTTCGATTATCTGAATTTGATAAAACAGGAGGTTGGGCAACTACAGGAAGTATTAGTATGAAATTAGCAGATTTTGGAAATGTATCTCTTGGTGGAGGATATAGTACTCCAGGTTGGGGAGGAATAGATCAGAAAGTAAGTGAACGACAAAGGGAAACTATAAGAAATATTGATGCGACAGGTAATTTTGAATTGGGGAAATTTATTCCTGAAAATATTGGTATTACAGTTCCGCTTTATATGAGTTATAATCAGATAAGAAAAGACAAACAATATAATCCATTGGATACTGATATTCAATTGGAAAAGTTAGATAACGGCGCCTATAAAACATATTTAAATGAAGTGTCTCCAGATTTACAAACAAGCAAAAGCATCAATTTTTCTAATGTTAAGAAATTGTCAAAAGGAAGAAGAAAAAAAAGAATATATGATATTGAAAATATAGATGCAACATATGCTTACAGCGAGAATAAAAAACAGGATATTAACACTGAATATTACAATGTAAAAAATTATAAAGGGGCCTTAAATTATAATTATCAAACGAAATTAAAGGCAGTTGAACCTTTTAAAAGAACCCCAATTATTAAGCGAATAGAGAGGAATAAATTAGAAAAATTCACCAAAGAAGAAGCAAACATTAGAGACCAAATTAAAGCGCAAAGAAAAGAAAAAGAATCAAATGTTAAAATTAAAAGGTTGCAAAAAAAACTCAGCACCATAAGAGAAGAAAAAACAGCATATAGAAAGAAAATTAGCAGGTTAAAACGTTCTTCTTATTTAAAATTATATCGTGATTTTAACTTCTATTATATGCCATCCCAGCTTTCGTTTAAAACTGATATGACTAGAATGTTTAGCGAAAATAAGGTTAGAAATATATCTAATTCTAATTTGCTGATTGAACCAACCTTTAATAAGAATTGGTATTTTAATAGAGATTACAAAGTTAAATTTGACCTTACAAAAGCAATTAAAATTGACTATTCAGCTCAAAATAAAGCTATTATTGATGAGCCTTTTGGTAAAATTGATACACCTGATGAGCAAAATGAAGTATTTTCTAATATTAAGAAATTAGGTAGAAACACGATATATTCTCAAAATGTAAATGTTAATTATCGTATCCCAATAAATAAATTTCCTTGGACAAGTTGGGTAACTGCAAATGCCAAATATTCTGGTAAATTTGACTGGCAAGCGACGAACCCTTCTTTGGTTGATTCTATTGGTCATAGTATTTCAAATTCTAATACAAAACAACTAAATACACAGTTAAACTTTATTAGTCTTTATAATAAGATCGATTATTTAAGAAAATTAAATAGAAGAACCCGTAAAAGAACAAAACCTGCTAAAAAATCTAAAGATGAAGCTGCTGTTCCTGACTCACTAAAGACCAAAAAAATCAAAAATAAATTAATTACAGGGAAAGATTTTTTGGATGGTTCCCTTAGAGCTTTAATGATGCTTAGAAGTGCTTCATTAAATTACACAGAAAATAATGGTACATTTCTTCCAGGTTTTATGGGAGAAACTCAGTTGGGAGGAATGGATTTATCACGAAAAACAGCTCCAGGATGGGGGTTTGTTTTTGGAAGTCAGAGGGATGTTTTGGAAAAAGGGTTAGACAATGGTTGGTTTAGTTCAAACGATTTGTTAATTACTCAACAAGTTGCAATAACCCAAAAAAGAACGTTAAACTTCAGAGCTGCGATAGAACCGTTTAGGCGCTTTAAAATCAATTTAACAGCCACTAGAAATGAAACAATTAATGATAATTATTTTTACGAAATTGATAATTCAACAAAGAAGGGTTTTACAGAAGGTACACGCCAAAATATTAAAACATTATCGCTTACTATCAATACAATGCGTACTTCCTTTAATAAAACATCTGGAAGTAGTGCATCCGATGCATATTACCAAATGTTAAATAACAGACTCGTAGTAGCACAGCGTTTAGCTAGTTTAAATCCTGGTTCGTCGGGTACAAATTCACTTTCTTACCCTAACGGGTATAGTAAATCTCATGATGAGGTCTTATTGTATTCATTTTTAGCGGCTTATCAAGGGAAAAATGCAGCAAATATTTCTTTACCGAACTTAAATACTAAAAATTCAACAAAAGGCTTGTTTCCTTCGATTCCAATACCGAATTGGCGCTTAAATTACAATGCTTTAAATTTGTTGCCATTTATTAAAAATCATTTTAAATCTTTCAGTTTGTCTCATGCTTACAGTAGTACTTTGAATATGAATGGCGTGAAAAATGATATTCTTTTTGGTGGTTCAGCAGTATTTGACGCTGAAGGAGATCTACTAACAAATATAGATTATACTAATATGAATGTATCTATTAAGGAAACATTTAGTCCGCTTATAAAAGTTGATATGAAATTTAAAAATAGTGTATTGGCTAAAGTGGAAGTTAGGAAATCAAGAACAGTCGGATTAGACTTTGATGGACAGTCAGTTACAGAGAACTCTAGTTGGGATATTGTTGTAGGAGCAGGTTATACAATAAAAGATTTAGTAATTCCTAGAATTAAAATAAAAGGGAATAAGTTAAAATCTAACTTAGACTTGAGGGCAGATATTTCAGTAAAAAACACGAACTTGACACTTATAAAAATTGACCAAAATCCAACACCAACTTCTGGTGGTTTAGTTACTGCTATAAAGATATCTGGTGACTATGTTATTAGTAAAAAGGTAACAGCAAGGGTCTTCTATGATCAAACGATCAATACTCCATTTATTCAAAATTCTTACCCAAGCGCTACAAGTAAAGGCGGATTAAGTATTAGGTTTACTTTATAAATACAACCGTTTTAACACCAACCACTTTAAGAGGTTATAGTAGTTCCGATATTTTCTTGGGTCACAGCATCGCTGATTTTCATCGCATTACATATTTTTACAGCAGATACACCAGCCTTAATAGCATTGAAGGCATTACTTAGTTTAGGAATCATCCCATCAGTGATAATACCATTTTTTTTATAGAGATCAAACAACTGCGGTGTGATTTTAGTAATCACAGAATTTTCATCTTTTGGGTCTCTTAGTACGCCATCTAATTCAAACCCCAAAACAAGCTGAGCGTCCTCCCTTGTTGAAATAGCACTTGCAACAGCACTTGCAATTGTATCTGCATTAGTATTTAGCATCGTCCCATTTCCATCGTGTGTTAAAGGCGCAATAACAGGAACAATTCCTTGGTCTAATAGTGTAAGTAGTAAATCTACGTTGATTTCATCAATATCTCCAACCCATCCATAATCAACATCCTTTACAGGGCGTTTGTGTGCTAGAATAATATTACCATCAGCACCACTTAATCCTAGTGCATTTATTTTATTAGCTTGTAAGGCTGCTACGATTTTTTTATTTGCCAACCCTCCATAAACCATAGTTACTATCTCTAGCATAGCATCGTCTGTTACTCGCCTACCTTCAATCATTTTTGTTGTAACTCCTAACTTATTGGCCAATTTAGTAGCTAATCTGCCACCTCCATGAACCAATATTTTTTTTCCAGGTATTTTGGAAAATGAAGTTAAAAACACAGTTAAATCATGTTCATTTTCAATAACTCCCCCTCCAATTTTTACGATATTAATCATGTGTCTTTATTTAAAAATTCTTGTAGGACTGTTTGAATTGAGACAACTCTGTTTCCTGCTTGTTCAACAACCAATGAGTTTTCAGAGTCAATTACTGCGTCTGATACTATTACATTCCTTCTAACCGGCAAGCAATGCATAAATTTAGCATTATTAGTTAGTTCCATCTTCTTTTCATCAATACACCATGATGAATCATTAGACAAAATTTCACCATAACTTTCGTAAGAACTCCAGTTTTTAGCATAGATAAAATCGGCGCCTGTAAATGCCTTTTCCTGGTCGTATTCAACAGTAACTCCCTCTGTGTATTTAGGAGATAAATCATACCCTTCAGGATGCGTAATTACTAGTTCTACATCCGCTTCTTTCATCCATTCCACAAAAGAATTCGACACAGCTTGAGGAAGTGCTCTTGGATGAGGAGCCCATGTTAATACTACTTTTGGTTTTTGTTTATTTTTATTGCTTTCAATAGTTACTAAATCTGCTAAAGATTGTAGAGGGTGAAGTGTACTAGATTCTAAATTTATTATTGGTACAGTGGCATGTTTTATAAAATTAAGTAAAACACCTTCTTTGTAATCTTCTACTCTATCTTTTAAACCTGCAAAGCATCTAATTCCTATAACATCAACATATTCACTAATTACTGCAGCAGCATCTTTAATGTGTTCCGCAGTTCCTTGATCCATTACCACTCCATCTTTAGATTCAAGCGCCCAACCATCACTACCTATGTTGAGCGTGATAACGTCCATGCCCAAATTGTAAGCAGCTTTCTGAGAGGAAATTCTTGTTCGTAAACTTGAATTATAAAATATTAAACCTAGCGTTTTATGTTTACCAAGTGTATGGTTGGCTAGAGGATCTGCTTTAACCTTCAGCGCTTTTTGCAATAAATCTTGAATATTGCTCACATCATTTATTGAAAAGAAATTTTCCATAAAACAAATGTAATATTTTATACTGATCGCAAGAAAATTATATCTTTGCGCTTCAACAATATTAACAAGATGAATATACCAGCTGAATTAAAATATACAAAAGATCACGAATGGATCAAAGTTGACGGTGATATTATTACCGTTGGAATTACTGATTTTGCTCAGGGGGAACTTGGTGATATCGTTTATATTGAAGTGGAAACTATTAACGAAAAGCTAGATGCTGAAGAAGTGTTTGGAACTGTTGAGGCTGTTAAAACTGTAAGTGATTTATTTTTACCTGTCTCAGGGGAAATTATTGAGTTTAATGACGAGATTTCAGATTCTCCAGAATTTGTAAATGATGATCCTTATGGAAAAGGTTGGATGATAAAAGTAAAAGTTTCAAATATTGATGATTTAAACAGCTTATTATCAGCAGAAAAGTATGCAGCGTTAATTAGTTAATTTTTTTCTGGAAATAATAATTTAGGAAACAGTATATGTTTAGTTACAGTATTAAATAACTATTATTATTGATTTATTCTTTTCAACTAAGACTTAATTTAAGTACTTAAGTGTTTGACTTTAAAACTGGTGTAAACTAAAGTTTCATTCCCACAACCTTCGTGGGATTTTTTTCTTTTTCGAGTCAATAACAGTTACCTTTATAAAATGGATGAAGAATTTGAAAAATTATGGAGTGAATTGAATACTCGTTTAGAGCAAGATTTTGATGGTGACCTTGATATTCAAGGGATATTATTTTTAATAGGTGTCCAGGAATTAGGAAAAGGAAAACAAAAATTCGGTAAAGATGAGAAGGTAGAGTTATTGCATGTTGCAATATGCACAATTTTATCTCCTTTTGGATATTATAAATTATTGCATTCTGACCAAGATGGGTGGCCTCATTTTGAAACACTGAAGCCTTTGCCACACTTAAAATCTGGTGAACAATTAAAATTAATGAAACAAGGAATATTAGATTATTTCGGAGAAATTTATTAATTAACTTTCACAATTGCTTTTTTAGTTTCTTCCTCAACTAAGTCTAAAGTTCCAACTCCTGTTCTTCCATCTGGGCCAACAACTTCAATACTAATTACAGCAGGTAATTTAAAACAAATCTTTTCAGTAGATCCAGATATTCCTGTTGTGTATGTTTTTGTTTCTGTTAATCCGCCATTGCATAAATAAAAACCTTCTGCTGTTGAACCATTAGGGGGCGTTATAAAAAGGGTGACAGTAGCGTTTGAAATAGGTGAGCCGTCTTGTAGATTAACTACAGAGATAATTCCTTCTGTTTCGCCCTTTGAGCATGATGAAAAACTAATGGCCAATACTATAAATGCAATAATTTTTATGGATTTAATAATAGTTTTCATGAAGGACGTTTCAGTTAAGCGTTAATAGTGGTAGTCTAAATATAGCTGATTTTAACAAATATATAAAAAATAGTTCTTCAAAAATTTAGTATACTACTCTAATTAAGTAATTTCGAAAAATGAATAGAGTTTTTAAGAATGAGGGTTTAATCGTTTTTTTATGTTTTTTTTTATTGGGTTGTAGTTTAACCAAACAAAAAACAAATAGTGCAGTAAATAGTAATATTTATGTTGTTGAAACAGAGTTCGGTAATATGAAAATTAAACTTTATGATAGCACACCAAAACATAGAGACAATTTTAAAAAATTAGTAGCAGATACTTTTTATAACGGGACGTTATTTCATAGGATTATCCCAGGTTTTATGATTCAAGGCGGTGATCCCAGTTCAAAAACTGCTAAAAATGGACATCGATTGGGCGCAGGAAACTTATCATATAAAGTAGATCCTGAATTTGTTGATTCTCTAATTCATAAAAAGGGCGCAATAGCTGCAGCAAGGCAAGCTGATAATGTAAACCCAACAATGAGTTCTTCTGGCTCTCAGTTTTATATTGTTCAAGGGACTTTAGTGGAGCAAGGTAAATTAGCGCAAATTGAGAAAAATATAAATGCGAGGAGGAAACGAGCTTTAGCGCCAATACTCTTTAAAGATTCATTAAATATGGAACTTAGGAATAATTTTTTAAGAACTCGAACAAATAATCAAATGGATAGCGCTCGTTATTTTGGTAGTCAGTTAGAGGAAAAATTAACGGAAGCATTTAAAGGAAAAGAGTTTACGTATTCACAAAAACATATTGCTTTGTACGACTCTTTAGGTGGTGCGCCACATTTGGATGGAGCTTATACTGTTTTTGGAGAAGTAGTTAGTGGATTAAATATTATAGATTCAATAGCAAACGCTAAAAAGGATGGTGCAAATAGACCATTGAAAGATATTAAAATGATCATTAAAAAATTGTAGTTTTGTAACTCGATAACGGCAAATATGGAAAACAAAATTAAATTGTTAAGTGAACAGATTGAAGAATTTGTTATAGAAGGGAAAGAATCGTTGGAAAAGTTTAGAATTCAGTATTTGGGTTCTAAAAATGTTTTGAAAGATTTATTTACTGAAATTAAGACTGTTCCCAGTGAAAACAGGAAAACAGTTGGTCAGTTAATTAACGGAATTAAAAACCAAGCTCAAGAGAAATTTGATGCGGCAGGTGCAATTAAAGAAGTTACTGAGGAATCAAATTCTACTTTAGATTTATCGTTATCGGGAGATTTAAATAAATTAGGTAGTCGTCATCCACTTAGTATTGTAAACCAGCAAATTATTGATATTTTCTCAAAAATAGGTTTCAATGTTTCTGAAGGTCCAGAAGTCGAGGATGATTGGCATAACTTTAGTGCTTTAAACTTTACAGATGAACACCCTGCTAGAGATATGCAGGACACTTTTTTCATCGAAAAAAACCCTGACTGGTTATTAAGGACACACACTTCTTCTGTACAAATTAGAGTTATGGAAGGTGCTGAATTACCAATTAGAACAATTACGCCAGGGCGAGTTTATAGAAACGAAGCAATTAGCGCCAGGGCACATTGTTTTTTCCACCAAGTGGAGGGAATATATATTGATAAAAATGTGTCGTTTGCTGATTTAAAGCAAACAATAGATTATTTTGCTAAAGAAATGTTTGGAGAAAGGGCTAAGATCCGATTGCGACCATCTTATTTTCCTTTTACAGAGCCTTCTGCAGAGGTTGATGTTTCTTGCTCTTTATGTAATACAAAGGGTTGTAATGTTTGTAAATATACTGGATGGCTAGAAATACTAGGATGCGGAATGATTGATCCTAATGTTTTAAAAAGCGCAGGTATTGATCCAGAAGAATATTCAGGATTTGCTTTTGGAATGGGAGTAGAAAGAATGGCAATGCTTAAATATGAGGTGAAGGATTTAAGGATGTGGTCCGAGAATGATGTGAGGTTTCTTGATCAATTTAAATCAGCTTGGTGATTTAATGAGGTGTTATTCTTCTAGAAATGCTGCTTTTTATTAAAGTAAAGACTGTTTAAATATAGCACATGCTTCTTTAATCTCTTGGTCTGTTATGGCAGCACTAAACGAAAGTCTGAAAGATGCCTCACACTCTTCCTTAGTAAGCCCCATTGCAACTAAAACATGAGAAGGGTTAAGACTATCTGCGTTGCAGGCAGAACCTAATGAATAACTAATATTTCGGGTTTTTTTTATTAATTGAGAAGCTTTTAAGCCCGGAATCCTAATGTTTAAAATATAATCACTTGATTGCTGATTTCCATTGACAATAACATTATACTGTTTGAAGAAAATTAAAAATTGGGATTTAATGTCTTTTATGCGCGTTTTTTTTGAATTTAAATTATTGGTGTTTTTTAATGTGGCGACTCCAAATCCTACAATTCCAGGAACATTTAATGTTCCTGCTCTGAGTCCTCTTTCTTGTCCACCTCCATGAACTAGGGATTCTAACGAAATTCGAGGTTTTTTTCTACGAACATATAGCGCACCAACTCCTTTTGGTCCGAATATTTTGTGACTCGATATGGGCATTAAGCCAATATGATTATCTGCCAAATCTATCTTTAACTTTCCAAGTGCTTGAGTTGCATCACATAAGAAAGGAATATTATTCTGATAAGCAATTTCTGATAATTTTTTACAATCTTGCACTACTCCAGTTTCATTATTGACCCACATAACTGCAATTAAAATTGTACGTTCTGTAATTGCATTTTTTAAGTCTTCAGAATCAATTTTCCCATTTTCATCAACATCTAAATAAGTAATTTTAGCTCCTTTTTTCTGAAGATAGGCAGCAGTATCTAAAACTGCTGTATGCTCGGTTTTACTTATGACTATATGTTCTCCTTTTGTTGAATACAAATCATAAACGCCCTTCATTGCCAAGTTAATGGATTCGGTAGCTCCAGAGGTGAAAATTACTTCTGTTTCTTCGCAATTAATACTTTTTGCAATCTGTTTTCTCGCTCTTTTTACTGCGCCATTTGCATACCACCCATGCTGATGGGTTGCGCTTCCTGCGTTTCCAAAGTTTTGTGAAAAAAAAGGGAGCATTTCTTCTAATACATCAACATCAACGGGAGTTGTAGCGGCGTAATCTAAATATATTGGAGAATTCAAATTGTTTTTTTTAGACAACCATTGGTTGTTGTTAATCATTTCATAATACAGGCTACTTTATTCAATAGTCTCATGAACAAACTTAGCTATTTTCTTCTAAAGGTATGTAACTATTATGGTGCAATAGTCTTCGAGAACTAGAACTACAGATTTTATAGCGGCTGTTTTAGGTTAGACCCTACTTTATTTATATTCATATTTAATTGCTTTTAAAATGGCTATTACACTTTGGTGTTTTATAAAATTATTAAAAAAATAATTTATTGAGAATTCTAGTAAATAGAATTCATAAACAAAGCTAAAAAAGTCGCGATTTGATCGTGGCTTTTTTTATTTTTGTGGAAACACATCGAAACATGTCTGCAGAAAATTGGAAGTATTGTAATGATTATACAAATTATTCTAGATTGATGACTAGAGAAGTGCGTATTGGAGAAGTTGCATTGGGGGGAAATAACCCAATTCGAATTCAAAGTATGACAACAACACACACCATGGATACCATTGCAACAGTTGAACAAACAATTCGAATGGTTGAATCTGGTTGTGACTATGTAAGAATTACGGCTCCAAGTAAAAAAGAAGCAGAGAATTTAGGAGTGATCAAAAAAGAATTGAAATTGAGAGGTTATGATGTGCCTTTAATCGCTGATATTCATTACACGCCCAAGGCTGCAGAAATTGCTGCAAGGTTAATAGAGAAAGTAAGAATAAACCCAGGAAACTACGCAGACAAAAAAAGGTTTCAAGAAATAGAATATAAGGATATTGAGTACAATGCAGAACTAGATCGAATAAGAGAAAAGTTTTCTCCGCTTGTGAAAATTTGTAAAGAATATGGAACTGCAATTAGGATTGGAACAAACCATGGTTCGTTATCTGATCGAATTCTAAGCAGGTATGGGGATACGCCTTTAGGGATGGTTGAATCCGCAATGGAATTTCTGAGGATTTGTGAAGATTTAAACTATCACAACATTGTACTTTCAATGAAGGCTAGTAACCCTAAGGTAATGGTTAACGCATATAGGCTTTTAGTCAATCAGATGTTAAAGTCAGGAATGAGTTATCCTTTACACCTAGGAGTAACTGAAGCAGGAGATGGGGAAGACGGGAGAATAAAAAGTGCCGCAGGTATAGGAACCTTACTAGAGGACGGTTTGGGTGATACTATCCGAGTGTCTTTAACAGAAGATCCTGAATTTGAAGCGCCAGTTGCAAAGACCTTAGCTGATAGATATTCAATAAGAGGAACCCATCAAGAAATTAAAGCTCCGTCAAAAATAATGATTAACCCTTTTAATTATCGAAGAAGGAATACGGTAAAAGCAGTTAATTTAGGCGGAAGCGAAGTGCCAAGGGTAATTGGAAACTTAAGTAAAGTTTCTGAAATAAAACCAGCACATTTATTCCCTTATGGTTATCAATATTCAGTTCCAAACGATAAATGGTTAATTCAGGATATTGCAGCAGATTATGTTTATGTTGGTGAAAAATCTATTGATTTTAATATTCCAGGAACGCTTGGAGTAATAGAGAATTCGGATAAATGGAATGGTAAAAAACAACATTATCCATTGTTTAATATAAATGATTTACCTGCAGATAAATATTCTAAGGAAATTAATTTTGTAAATGTTACTTCTGAGACTTTGGATGTAGTTCTAATAAAAAAAGTTCCAAATGCAGTGCTTATTCTATCAACGAATAATCTTCATGGAATGGCAGAGCAAAGAAAAATATTTAATGAATTGATTGCTGAGGGAATGGAAATTCCAGTGATTGTAAAACGAGCATATATTGGATTATCTGAGGACGATTTTCAATTGTATAGCTCAACTGATTTCGGTGCTTTGTTAATCGATGGCTTGGGAGATGGAGTATGGCTAGAATCGGATTTATCTACGCAAAAAACAATGCAAACTGTTTATGGTTTTCTCCAAGCAACAAGAGCTAGGATTTCAAAGACAGAGTATATTTCTTGTCCAAGTTGTGGACGTACATTGTTTGATTTGCAGGAAACAACACAACTTATCAGGTCAAGAACTTCTCACTTAAAGGGTTTAAAGATTGGAATAATGGGTTGTATTGTTAATGGTCCGGGGGAAATGGCAGATGCAGATTATGGTTATGTTGGTTCAGGTATTGGAAAAATAACGTTGTATAAAGGACAAGAAGTTGTAGAAAAATCTATCTCTTCAGAAGCTGCAGTCGATAAATTAATTGAGTTAATAAAATCTCATGGAGATTGGGTTGATGCTTAAATAGGCTCTAGGTCCGGTAATAATTTAAAAGTCATTCTGTGGTGATTTGTTGCACCATGCTCAGCAATCATTTTTCGATGAAATTTTGTTGGATATCCCTTGTTTTTTTTCCAGTCGAAATGGGGAAACGCAACATCTAGATTTTGCATATATTCATCTCTATAAGTTTTAGCTAGAATGGATGCTGCTGCTATAGATTTGTATATGCTATCTCCTTTAATAATACATTCGTGATCGATATCTTCGAGTTGATTAAATTTATTTCCATCAACAAGAATAAAATCAGGTCTAGTTGATAAACCTTGTACGGCATTTTGCATTCCAAGTATTGAGGCTTGAAGAATGTTTATTTCATCAATCTTTAGTGCACTAATTTCAGCAACACAAAAAGCAATCGCCTTTTCTTCAATAATTTTTCGAAGTAGATCCCTTTTTGATTTAGATAATTTTTTTGAGTCATCTAATTCAGGACATTTGAAATGTTTTGGTAAAATTACAGCAGCAGCGAAAACAGGTCCGGCTAAACATCCTCTTCCTGCTTCATCACAGCCAGCTTCTATTTTATCAGGGTATTTAAAATTTTTTAAACTCATTTTAATAGTGTCTTTTCAATACTTTTCCAGAGTGCATCAGCCGATTTTTTCCACGTAAACAGCTTCAATCTTTCAAACCCTTTTACAATTAATTTATTTACCTCTTCTTTATTCGTTGAGAGTTCATACATTGCTGTTGCAATAGCAGATATAGAGTTTGGAGAAACAGTATATGCAGCATCACCAACAACTTCTGGTAGCGAGGTCGTATTGCTTGTAATAACGGCAGTACCACAAGCCATTGCTTCTAAAACAGGAATTCCAAAACCTTCAAAGAATGGAACATATGTTAATGCAGTCGCTTCAGAAAGAAAACAATTCAAATCGTTATCGGATAATCTTCCAGTAAAAACAACATCTTTTTTAAATTCAAGCCTCTCATATACGGTTTGAATAGACTCGAACTTAAACATGATGTCACCACCAATAATTAATTTAAACTCTTGCTTATCCACTTTCTTAAACTCATTAAAAGCAAGTAATAAGTTTTTTAGGTTTTTCCTTGGATGTAAAGAACCAATAAAGAAGAAGAAAGGGTTCCCTTTTGTTGTTTTATGCGTAATTAGTCTTGTTTGATCTATGGATAAAGGGGTGAATTTTGTTTTTACTCCATTATATACAACATCGATTTTATTAGGAGATATTTTATACGTTTTTATAATATCCGCTTTTGAAAACTCGGAAACTGTTGCGATTCGATCTGCTTTTTCAATAAATATTGGCGTATACGCATTATAAAAATCACTCCATTTTTTAGGAAGATCATCTGGACGATGCACAAAATTGATGTCGTGGATTACAGTTAAGTTTGGAATTGTAAGATTCAATGATGAAATAGCATCAGGACTGATAAATATATCAGCTTTAATTTTTTTAAGTAACCATGGCAAACTAAAGTTATACCATATTTTAACCAATAAGGGATGCCTTGCAGGAGGATAAATCACATGTGGAATTACATTTTTTTCAAACACAAATTGTGGATCGTATGCCCTGTCGAAGATGAAATGGAATTCGTCGTTAGGATTCTCCTTACAAAGGAGCTTGAAAATTTCGGCAGTAAAAGTCCCAATTCCTTCTAATTTGTTTGGTAAAAGTAACCTTGTATTAACTGCAATTTTTCGTCCCATTGAATTTTGTTATTTTTGTATTAAAATTACAACAATTACTAAAATAAAGGATTCCTTTTAAAAGCTAGGTTGAAAAAGACATTCATTTATAACTTGATTATTTTATTTGTACTTAACATTCTTGTTAAGCCAATATGGTTATGGATGGATATGAAGGTACAAAAGGCAACAGGTGATTCATACGGGCTCTACTTTGCACTACTAAATCTTTCTGCAATATTAAACGTTTTACTGGATCTTGGTATTAGTAATTATAATAATCGAAAAATAGCTGCTCACCCAGAACGTTTTAAAAATTATTTTTCATCAATTACAGTGATTCGTTTTTCATTAGCGATTCTTTTTACTATTGTGATACAGTTAGTTGGTGCTTTATTTGGGTATTCATCGGATCAACTTTTTCTACTGTTTATTTTGGGTATGAATCAAGTTCTACTTTCGTCTATTTTATATATTCGCTCAAATTATACAGCTCTTGGTCAATTTAAAATAGACAGTTTTTTCTCCGTTTTTGATCGTATTTTAATGATTTCAGGTGTTGGATGGTTGATATATGCAGCTGGTGCAATTACAATTGAAAAATTTATTTGGATTCAGTTTTTTGGATATTTAATTACATTTTTAGCTTCAACTTTAGTTTTATTATTAGTAGGAAAAGCATCATTACCGCACTTAAATGTCCGTTTTTCAAAAGTGCTAATTAGGAAAAGTGCACCTTATGCAATGATTGTATTATTAATGTCAGCTTATAACTATTCTGATTCAATCATGATAGAAAGATTATTAAGCGACGGAATAAAGGAGAATGCACTTTATGCCCAGTCTTTTAGAATATTAACAGCTTTGAATAATTATGCTTATTTATTCGCTGTTTTATTATTGCCAATATTTTCTAGAATGCTTAAGCGGAAGGAAGCTGTTGGTAAATTATTAAACTTATCTGGTGGTCTGTTAATTTACGGAGTATCAGCATTTGTTATAATAACTATACACTATCGAATGGATATTTTATCTGCATGTTATGGAGATTATGGATTAAACAATAATTTCTTTTCAGGAGAAATACTTTTAAATAAAGAGAATATTATTCATTCTCAAAAAATTTATACTGTTCTTATCTTGGGAATTATTCCGATGTCTTTTAATTATTGTTACGGTGTCTTGATTACAGCATCAGGAAAAATGGGTATTTTAAATAAAATTGCCACTGTTTCTTTGTTGCTAAATTTGATTTTAAATGTTATGCTCATTCCTAAATATGGAGCTTATGGTGCAGCATATGCAAGTTTAATCACACAAAGTTTTAGTGCGATCGCTCAATTATTGATAGCGTATAAAACCTTTAAGATTTCATTTGAATTACTAAAACCAACTAGATTCCTATTGGGGTTGTCCTTTCTTTACTTTGCGATTGATAATTTAGATTATCTTTTATCGTTGCAATTACGCCTATTAGTAATTGGTGTGTTAACAATACTAGGATTGCTTATATCTGTTAAGTTTACAGGGTTTTTAGGCTTAATTAGAGGATTAAAAAAATCAAATTAATTTACTCAAATTAATTTACTATTTTTACTCACTTAAATTGTGTTAATGAATTCTGATAAAGAGAGATTACAAGAGGATTACTTTGACTTGTCAAACGTATATGTATTCCTTTATAAATATAAATTACATTTATCTATAGTTCTTGTCATAAGTGGACTAGTGAGCGCATTAGTTTCGGTGTGCATTCAAGAAAAGTATAAATCAGTAGCAATTATTTATCCGGCAAGCACTAGTTCTGTAGCTAAAGCTTTGGTTGCTCCTGGATGGGGTGGGAAATCTGATATTATGGAGTTTGGAGAAGAAGAGAATTCCGAACAGTTACTTGAGATTTTAAGTTCAGCTAATGTCAAAAATATTATTATCGATCAGTTTAACTTGATGCATCATTATGGGGTTTCTACAGAGTCCGCATCACCAAATTATGATTTAAATGAAATTATTGAAACTAATATTTCATTTAAAAGAAACAAAAATATGGCGATAGAAATTAAGGTATTAGATCATTCTTCTGATACTGCCGCTAAAATAGCAAAAGCATTACTAGTGGCGGTTGATGAAGTAATATATTCAATTAAAAATGAAAGAGCAATGCAAGGTCTTGGTATTGTAAAAAATTCATATTTAGCGCTTTCAAAAGAAATAAAAGAGATGGAAGATTCTCTAGCTTTTATTATGGGGAAAGGAGTGTTGCATGTAAAATCTCAATCAGAAGTTTATGGAGATGCGTATGCTAAAGCTATTTCCCAAGGAAACAAGAAGGCGGAGGAAGCATTGAAATTAAAGTTAGACTTACTCTCTAAGTATGGCGCTCAAAGTATTAGCCTGAGAAATTCATTAGAGAACGAAAAGCATCGATTGTCAGTTTTAAAAGGGAAATACCAAGAATCTAAAATTGATGCAGAATCAAAACTGCAAAATTATTTTGTGATTACAGCTCCTTCTGCCGCGGAAAAAAAGAGTTATCCAGTACGATGGTTAATTGTTGTTATGGGTATTTTTGGAGCTTTATTTACTGGAGTCGCTACGATTGCCTTATACGAAAAATTTCAAAAAATAAAAACCCAAATTTAAGAACTTATTATGAAAAAATATTTTGAAAGCGATGAGGTTTTAAGTCTAATTTGGAGATGGAGAAAGCAATTTTTGATTGTTTTTTTAGTCTCTTTTATTGGATCTATGGTGTTTTCGTTACCGGTTTTTATTAAGCCAAAGTACAAGTCATTTGCACAAGTTTATCCAACTAATTTACAGAAATACTCTGATGAATCAGCCACAGAACAAATGCTTCAAATGCTTGAATCTGATATTATCAGGGAAACGATTTGCAACGAATTCAAGTTGGACAGTATTTATGATATTGAGCAAGATGAATCACATTTTAAAACATTACTATATGAAGAGTATGCAGATAATGTACATTTTAAGAAAACAAAACATGAATCTGTTGAGATAGAGGTTTTTGATACGGATCCAGAAAGAGCTTATGCTATGGTTAAAGCGATTTTGGAACGCTTTAACATTGAAGTAAAGAGAATTCAGGATGATAAATTGATAGAGGCTGTTAGAACCATCAAAGAGATGATGAAAATCAAAAAAGCTGAAATTGATAGGCTAGAAACCCAAATTAATAAGATTAGAAAAGATTATGGAATTTTAGATTATTCTAGTCAAGTTAAAAATTTATCAAAAGAGTATTATCGATTAATAGCTAGAGGGACAAAAAATTCTGGAAAAATAGACAGAATAAAGTTAGAACTTGAAAATTTAAAACTGAAAGGAGTCGAGTATGAAAGGTTGTCAGGTATGCTAAGGGTTGCGCGGGATTCTTACAATAGTTTAAAACTTAATTTTGAAGCAGAACGAAATGAACTCCAAAGAACAAAAGAATATATTATGAACTTTGTAAATCCTTATAAGTCAGATAAAAAATCATATCCTGTGAGATGGTTAATTGTTTTGGTTTCAGTAGGGGCTTGTATGCTAGGTGCTATCGGAGTTGTATCTTTTATGGATCGAATTAATAAAGAAACAGAAGCTTAAAAGTGTTAGACTCTGCAAAGAAAATATGGTTTTATCTAATCACTTTTTTGTTTATAGCTATAAACGGAGTGCTTCTATATAGTGAAAATTACCTTTTTATTCTTTTTCCAGCTGTATTATTCATTGCATACTTGGGCTTATTTAAATTAGATGTTCTTTATTTTATAGTAGTTCTGTTAATTCCACTATCGGTTAATTTTGATAGCTTGGGATCAGGAATGGGATTAGGTATGACTTTACCAACAGAGCCTCTGATTGCAGGAATGATGTTGATTTTTGTAGTTAAGTTATTTTTCTCAGGTTCATTTGATACTAAAATAGCAAAACATCCAGTAACCATTTTGATAATAGCTCATCTAGTATGGTTATTAATTACAGCCATAACTAGTGAATCACCACTTGTTTCCTTTAAATACTTTTTAAGTAGATTTTGGTTTGTTTCAGTGTTTTATTTTATAGCTTCTCAAGTTTTTCAGAGTAAAAATAATAGTTCAAAATTATTCTGGATGTACATCGCAGGATTTGTTCCTGTAATAGTGTACACATTTTACGAACATTCAATTAGAGGTTTTAGTCAATCAAGTGCTAACTGGGTAATGAACCCATTTTTTAACGATCACACTTCTTATGGCGCCTGTTTAGTAATGTTTTTTCCATTTTTAATTTGGAAACTGTTTTCAAAGAAAATAAAAGGACTAAAATGGCTGCTTTTATCAGCGCTTTTCGTTTTATTTATGATGGCTGTTGTATTCTCTTATACGCGAGCTGCATGGGTAAGTTTATTGGGAGCGCTAGGAATTTTTATTATTTTAAAGTTTAAGATTAAAGCTTGGGTAATTTATAGTGGGATTTTTGTTGTTGGTATAGTTGCATTACTATCATGGTACGAATTATTTAGTACGTTAGAAAAAAATAAACAAGATTCATCATCTAATTTAACAGAACATGTTGCTTCTATTTCGAATGTTAGTTCGGACGCATCAAATTTGGAAAGATTAAATAGGTGGAAATCTGCCTGGGGGATGTTTAAAGATCGCCCAGTTTTTGGATATGGACCAGGGACTTATGCATTTGAATATGCACCTTATCAAAGAGTTAGAGATAAGACAATAATTAGCACCAATTCTGGAGATGGCGGAAATGCGCATAGTGAATACTTAGGGCCTTTGTCTGAGCAAGGGTTAATCGGAATGTTATTGATGTTAGGTATTTTAGCAGGAACTTGTGTCAGTGCCGTTAAAACGTATAAGAGTAAAGGAAAAAATGAATTCCGGATGATTTCTTTTGTTTCCTTTTTAGGATTGATCACTTATTACTTGCACGGATTATTAAACAACTTTCTTGATACAGATAAGGCATCCTCATTGTTTTGGGGTTTTACAGCAATTATTGTAGTTATGGATGTATTAACATCTCGATCTAATGCAGTAGACCTTACTGATAAAGTCGAGAAATAATCTATAGGATAGTCGTAGAATTTATTTTAAGCAAAATAACAGCTTAAAATAGCAATATCATCAATGTAAGGTTGGTCCTGTTTGAATTTGTTCAAATCTGAAACTAAGTATTTATTAAGATCGTCCATCGACTCTTTTGAGTGTGATTTTAGGACACTTGAAATTCTTTCAGTACCATATTCTGAATTTTCATTATTTTCCACCTCCACTAATCCATCCGTATAACAAATAAGAACGGCATTTTTCCCTGCTTTTACAGTTCTAATGTTTGGTGGTGGCAAGTCATCTAGCATTCCTAATCCAGGGCAGCCTCCTTTTAATTCGTCAATTTCCCCATTATTATAAAATATTGGGGGATTATGGCCACAATTGATATAAGTTAAATTACGAGAATCTTTTTCGTAAATACCGATAAACATAGTAATGAATTTCTCCCCCTTGGCGTTATCCATTACTTTCTGATTTAAGTCGCTAACTAATGCTTCTAGTGAAATAGAATGTTTAACTCCAGCCCTTAGGTTGGCTTGAAAATTACTCATTAAAATTGCTGCAGAAACTCCTTTTCCTGATACATCGGCTATACAGAAAACCAATTCATTATCGTTAATCCAAATCACATCGTAATAATCACCTCCAACTTGGTCGTGACTTTGGTAAAATGCAGCGATATCGAGTTGATCATTTTTTGGTAATTGCGTAGGCAAAAGCATGTTTTGCATTTCACTTGCTAGCTCCAATTCTTTTTTAACGCTTTCTTGTCGAATGGCTTCCTTTGCTAAATTTTTATTTTCAATAGCAACTGCTATAATGTTAGTGAAAGTTTGAATAAATGGGAGGTGTTTAATGATTGGACTAATTTGAATCGCCTCATTTATAATATCTCCTATTAATAAGTATGCAAGCGGTTTTGTTTTATGAAAAACAGGAACTAGTAAATCAAACTCAGTAAAAACACCAGAGGTTTGACTATTAACTTCAATTATTTCATCTACAGTTAGTAAATCTTTTGCTATATCTACTTTTAAATTGTTAACATCGGTTCCATATGACATCGCTATGCTCCATTCATTTTCATTGATGAATAAAACAACTTTTTCAATTTCAAGCTCTCGAAGAACTTGCTCATAAACCTCAAACAGTTTGCCTTTAGAAACATTGCTATTAATAGCAAGGGTTACATCAAGTAAGGCTTTCAGCTTTAAATCTTTAATTTTTATTTTTCGCTGGGCTCTTTTTAAGGATTTGACTGTCATTTATAATTTAGATAAAAAAATGTACTTTCATACAGGGATTATTTTTTAACTCTTTCCGAGTAAGTACCAGCTTTAGTATCAACTTTTATGAAATCACCTTGATTAATAAACAGAGGAACTCTAACTTCGGCACCAGTTTCAATAGTAGCTGGTTTTGTTGCGTTGGTCGCTGTATTCCCTTTAATTCCCGGTTCTGTATAAGTGATCTCGTATTCAACATATTGCGGTAATTCACAACCTAACATATCTTCTGTTTCAGCATGAACCATAATTTCTACCTCCATTCCTTCTTTAATGAATTTAGGTGAATTTATGATTTCTTCTTTAATTGCAAACTGCTCAAAAGTTTCGGTATGCATCACATTATAACCCATATCATCTTTATATAAAAATTGATAGGTTCTTCTTTCGATTCGTACAGTCTCAATTTTTATTCCAGCGGTGAAAGTATTATCTATTACTTTACCGTTATCTAGGTTTCTCATTTTAGTTCTTACAAAAGCAGGACCTTTACCTGGTTTCACATGTTGGAATTCAATTATTTGAAATAATTTTCCATTATGTTTAAGACATAATCCGTTTCTAAAGTCTGAAGTTGTTGCCATTATAATTTTTATTTAACTCTTAAATATCCTTTCATTATACCTCTTTTGGCCTCTTGAATAAAGGAAATAATTTCATCTCTTTCTTTACTAGCTTTCATGTCTGCTTCTATAACATTAATAGCTTGTGTTTGATTAAGTCCTCGTAAGAACAATATCCTATATAACTCTTGAATTTCTTGTATTTTTTCCGGAGTAAATCCCCGTCTTCTTAAACCAACAGAGTTAATTCCAACATAAGAAATTGGTTCTCTAGCTGCTTTTGTAAATGGCGGTATGTCTTTTCTTACTAAGGCTCCTCCGGTAATCATTGCATGCTGTCCAATATGAACAAATTGATGTACTAGTGTGCCACCTCCTAAGATTGCATATTCATCAATATCAACATGTCCTGCAAGATTTGTACTATTTGCAAGAATTACGTTATTACCAATTTTACAATCGTGCGCAACATGAACATAAGCCATTAATAAAACATTATCGCCAATACTTGTAGTGTTACGATCAACAGTTCCTCGATTAATAGTTACACATTCTCTAATGGTAACATTGTTTCCTATTTCAACAGTTGAATATTCTCCACCAAATTTTAAATCTTGTGGTACAGCTCCAATTACAGCTCCAGGAAAAATTCTGCAGTTCTTGCCAATTCTTGTTCCCTCCATAATTGTAACATTAGGACCTACCCACGTCCCTTCTCCTATCTCAACATCCTTTTCAATAGTAACAAAAGGTTCTATTACTACATTCTTAGCGATGTTTGTTTGAGGATGAATATATGCTAATGGTTGATGCATCTTACTTTACCTTTTCTATTTTTGCCAACATATCGGCTTCACAAACTAGTTCATTATTTACATAAGTTCTTCCTAACATATGTGCTAGACCTCTTCTGTATGGAGAGGCAAACGTTAGTTCAAAAACCATAGTATCTCCTGGAACTACCATTTTACGGAATTTAACTTTATCCATTTTCATGAAATATGTTAAATAGTTTTCAGGGTCTTCAAATTGAGATAATACTAAAACTCCGCCAACTTGAGCCATTGCTTCTACCTGTAATACTCCTGGGAAAATTGGCTGATCAGGAAAGTGACCTCTAAATAAATCTTCGTTAATTGTTACATTTTTTACTCCAACAACCCTTTCTGGGGACATTTCTATAATTCTATCAACTAATAAAAATGGAGGTCGGTGAGGTAAAATTTCTTTAATTCCTTGAACGTCTAAAACTGTTTTAGACACATCAAAATTTGGTTTGTTTTTCATCTTCTTAGCACTATTTTTTATAAGTTTTGCAAATTCTACGTTAGGACCATGCCCAGGGCGCATTGCAATTATTTTTCCTTTGATTGGTTGCCCTACTAGAGTAAGATCTCCAACTATGTCTAAAAGTTTATGTCGAGCAGCTTCGTTAGAGTGCCTTAGGTCAACATTATTTAAAATACCGCTAGATTGTACCTCAACCTTTGGTTTATTTAGTAAAAGAGAAAGTTGATTTAGTTTTTCTTGAGAAACTGCTTTATCAACCACAACAATTGCATTACTCAAATCACCTCCTTTAATTAAGTTGTGTTCAATAAGTAATTCTAATTCATGTAAAAAACAAAAAGTTCTAGAAGAGGAAATTTGTTCATCAAAATCTTTAAGGTTTTCTAAAGTTGCTACTTGTCTTCCTAGAACGGGTGAATTGTAGTCGATCGTAGATATGATATTGTAGTGGTCATCAGGAATTGCAAGTAAATCAATTCCTTTTTCCTCATTAACATAACGAATTGGTTCCTTAATAACTAAATAATTTTTTTTGATTTGGAAATCTTTGATTCCACCTTCTTTTAAAACTTTAACGAAAGGTTGCGCACTTCCGTCCATTATAGGCATTTCTTGCGCATTTACTTCAACCAAACAATTATCAATTCCTAGTCCTGTTAAAGCGGATAAAACATGTTCAACAGTTGATACAGAAGCACCATTTTTAGTTAAAGTTGTCCCTCTTTCGATTTCAGTTACTAAATCTACATTTGCTTCAATGATAGGTTGCTCTTCTAAATCTACTCTTTGGAATTTAATTCCAAAGTTTTCTTTTACTGGACAAAATCTAAGAGTCACTAGGTTTCCAGTATGTAAACCAACCCCTTCAATTGTTATTTTTTGCGCAACAGTTTTTTGATTTTCTTCCATGCTATCTTTACTCACCCTTCAAAAATAAGCCTTTTATTCTTGGTTAGAAAATTTGGAAATTTCTTTTTCTAAATCAGCCAATTTTTGTTGGATTTTTGGTAGGTTTTTAAAACCTACATAACTCCTCTTATATTTTCCAATATCGAAGGCTGGAGAGCCTTGCCATACAGAGTTTTCTTTTATAATAGATTGCCCAATTCCAGATTGAGCTGCTATTTTAACACCGTCTGCAATTGATAGATGTCCAACGATTCCAACTTGACCACCAATCATACAGTTTTTTCCAATTTTTGTAGATCCTGCTACACCAGATTGTGATGCAATAACAGTATTTTCTCCAATTTCCACATTGTGAGCAATTTGAATAAAGTTATCTAGTTTAACGCCTTTTCTGATGATGGTTGAGCCCATTGTTGCTCTATCGATTGCGCAGTTAGTCCCTATTTCTACATGATCTTCTAACACTGTATTTCCAATTTGAGGAATCTTACTATATTGATTCTCTGAGTTTGGGGCAAAACCAAAACCATCGCTTCCTATTGCAGTTCCAGCGTGGATGGTGCATGAGTTACCTACAACACAGTCATCATAAATAGTTATGTTTGGATGTAAAACTACATTGTTTCCTATTGTAATATTATCTCCAATTGTAACATTTGGATGAATAGTTGTATTTTCTCCTATGGTTGAATTTTCCCCTATTCGAACAAAGGCTCCAATGAATTCTCCAGTTCCGATTGTGCTATTTTTTCCAACAAATATTGGCGATTCTCTTCCTGTTTTTCTTGGCTTTAGTTCTTCGTATTTTTGCAGTAAAATAGCAAAAGCACCGTAAGGATCTTCAACTCTAATTAAACTAGCTTCCACTTTATGTTGAAGCTTTAGTTTATTGGAAACTATGATTACAGATGACTTACAAGTGTATAAATACTCCTCATACTTTTCGTTGGCCAAAAAGGATAATGCATTTTGTTTCCCTTCTTCTATTTTGGTGAAAGTATTTACACTAGCTTCAGGATTTCCTTCAACTGTACCACTAATTAAAGCGGCAATTTGTTGTGCAGTAAACATCATAATTTTATTGTTTTTGGGTAACACAAAAAGTATTTGGTTACAGGTGATGATAAACTAGATATGTTTAACTGATCCGAAGCTTCAGCAATATCTTTTATCGACCCATCTTTATATAATATCTTGATAGAATCCTTTAGCGGATTGTAGGCATTATTTTGAATTTCTTCAGTAAAAACGAAATGTTTTACATCTTCCTCGGGAATATTTAATGCTTGTATTGTTTTTTTCTTGTATTTATTGATCAATTCTTCTGAATATGGTTCTGTGCTTATTTCAACGCGGTATAATTTACGGTTAATCATCCAATCACACAGTATTGATAATGATTTATTTGGATGATCAATCCATTCTTTTATACATGTAAAAATGTCGTAATCATCTAATTTTGAAAAATTTGACAATAAATCAGCATCTTTTTGAAAATCGGTTAAGTTATAATCAGCTTTTAAAAATTTAAGGAGTGGCTTTGTGCAAAATAATGATTCCCCTGCAAGTGCCAAGCATTTGGCTTTCTTTAATATATGAATCACAAGTAACTCTGCGGCAACAACCGTTTTATGTAAATAAACTTGCCAATACATTATTCTTCTTGCGACTAGAAATTTTTCAATTGAATAGATTCCTTTCTCTTCAACAACCAACGCATCATCTTGTATGTTAAGCATTTTGATGATACGATCAACTCCAACAATTCCTTCTTGTACTCCAGTGTAAAAACTATCTCTAGTTAAGTAGTCCAGTCGATCAACATCAAGCTGGCTGCTTATTATTTGATGAAGAAATTTACGTTTGTAAGTATTTTTAAATACTTCTAACGTTAAATCTAGTTCACCATTAAACTCTTTATTTAATCGTTCAATAAAAAGTATTGAAATCTCTTCATGATTGACTCCATTAACAATAGTGTGCTCTAATGCATGAGAAAATGGACCATGTCCAATATCGTGTAATAAAACTCCGCAAACTACAGCCTTGCATTCTTCAGGGCTAATAAAATGTCCTTTTGATTTTAATGTTTCTAAAGCTTGCATTGCTAAATGCATTGCTCCAAGTACATGATGGAATCTTGTGTGGTATGCTCCAGGATACACTGTGCTTGTTAATCCTAGCTGCCTAATCCTTCTAAGTCTTTGAAAATAAGGATGTTCTATTATGTCGAAGACGATGTCATACGGAAGATTAATAAATCCATAGAGCGGGTCGTTAATTATTTTCTTTTTATTTTTTTTCACTCTAATCGTTCAGTTCTTTATTATATCCTACTTTTAAAGGGAATTAACTTTTCAAAAATACAGTTTTTAATGGATAAGGTGAAAATTTTATGGGCTGATGATGAGATTGACTTGTTGAAGCCACATATTTTGTTTCTAGAAAACAAAGGATACGAAGTTATAAAAGCTAAAAGTGGAGACGAAGCGATCGATTTAGTTACACAAAATCATTTCGATGTTGTTTTTTTGGATGAAAACATGCCAGGTGTTTCTGGTTTAGATGCTTTGATTGCTATTAGAAAAGAACGAAAAAGTTTACCAGTGGTCATGATCACTAAAAGTGAGGAGGAGCATATTATGGAAGAGGCGATCGGAGGGGAAATTTCTGATTATCTTATAAAGCCAGTAAATCCCCACCAAATTTTATTGTCGTTAAAGAAAATTTTAGACAATTCTAGATTAGTTAGTGAGAAATCTACTTCAGATTATCAGAAAGAATTTAGGGAAATAGGCATGCGACTTTCGGATCATTTGGAAGCAGAGGATTGGGTGGACATTCAAAAGAAACTTGTTTATTGGGATTTAAAATTATCAAAAAGTTCAGATTCTGGAATGGATGAAATTTTAGGAATGCAAAAAACTGAAGCAAATGGCGCTTTTTCAAAGTTTGTGGGAAAAAACTATTTAGACTGGCTTAATTCACCAGACGAGTACACACCAGTGATGTCGCATACACTTTTGGAAAAAAAGTTATTACCGAAATTAAAATCAGGAAAGCCCACATTTTTATTGTTGATGGATTGTCTTAGATATGATCAATGGAGAGTTCTTCAACCTATATTTTCTCAACACTTTTTGATTGAGGAGGACACTTGCTATATGTCTATTTTACCTACGGCAACGCAGTATGCTAGGAATTCAATTTTTGCTGGCTTAATGCCTTCAGAGATTCAAAAAAGGTTCCCTAGTAAGTGGGTCAATGATAATGATGAAGGCAGTAAAAATGATTTTGAGGAAGACTTTATAAAAGATTTATTGCAAAGAAATGGAATGGGAAATCTAAAAGTTTCTTATAATAAAATCACCAATTTATATAAAGGTAAAAAACTTCTAGAAGATTTTCATCAATTAATTAGTAATGACCTCAATGTTATCGTGTATAATTTTGTCGATACACTCAGTCATGCTAGGACTGATATAAAGGTTATGCGAGAATTGGCAGAGGATGAAAAAGGTTATAGAAGTATTACAAAATCATGGTTTGAAAATTCACCATTATTGGAAATGCTTAAAAAATTGAATGGAACTAAGGCTGAAGTAATTCTAACTACCGATCATGGAACCGTACATGTTGATAACGCCGTAAAGGTTAAAGGGGATAAAGATATAAGTAATAATTTACGTTACAAGGCTGGTAAAAGCATGCAATATAAAAGCAAGGATGTTTTTGAAATTAATGATCCTAAAGAAGCTTATTTGCCGATGCCAAACGTGAGTACGAAATATATTTTCGCTAGAAAAGATGATTTCTTTGCATATCCCAATAATTTTAATCATTATGTAAAGTATTATAAAAACACTTTTCAGCATGGCGGGATTTCTATGGAGGAAATGGTTATACCTGTAATTACAATGACAAGTAAACCATGAGGCTAGTAGCGAGTAACTTACTGGATATAAAAAAAGTAGCACAAACAATCATTGGTCATTTGAACACAAATAAAATTATTTTGTTAAATGGTGAAATGGGAGTGGGAAAAACTACTTTGGTGAAGGAGATTGCAAAATTATTTGGGGTAACAGAAAATGTTAGTAGTCCTACATTTTCAATAGTAAATGAATATTATGGAGATGAGATTATTTATCATTTCGATTTTTATAGAATAGAAGACGAAGAGGAGGGGTACGATTTTGGTGTTGAGGAATATTTTGATTCAGGAAAACTTTGTTTAGTTGAATGGCCAGAAAAAATCAGTACCTTGTTACCTCCTTTAAACCTATGCTTGGAGGTGAAAATTACGATAGAAAATAATATTAGAATTTATACTTTTTAACAGAAGGAAATATGAAATCATCAGATTTAATTAAGCACTTAACACAAAGTGGATTAATGCCGCAAGAGGAAATGCTAGAGGTACAATGTGGAGATAGAAGTTTATATATTGGTATTCCAAAAGAAACCGCCCTTCAGGAGAAAAGAGTTGCATTAGTTCCTAATAGTGTTGGTTTATTGGTTGCAAACGGACATCGTGTTGTTGTTGAAAAAGGTGCTGGAAATGCAGCTAACTTCACAGATAAAGATTACAGTGAAGCAGGCGCTGAAATGGTATATAGGACCGAAGATGTGTATAAGGCTAATATTATTATAAAAGTAGCTCCCCCTACGTTGCAAGAAATTGAATATTTAGATCCATTACAAAAGCAAATTCTATTCTCAGCATTGCAATTGTCTTCTCAACCAAAAGACTGTATGAAAAGGTTAATGCAAAAAAAGGTGACTGGAATTGCATACGATTTTATTAAAGATAGAGAAGGTGTATACCCTATTGTAAGATCAATGAGTGAGATTGCAGGAAACACTGCCATTCTTATTGCAGCAGAATATTTAAGCAATGCCAATAATGGGCATGGGGTAATGATGGGAGGTATCCCAGGAGTAAAGCCTACTGAAGTTGTTATTTTAGGAGCTGGAGGCGTAGGTGAGTTTGCTGCCAGAGCAGCTCTAGGTTTGGGGGCGTCTGTAAAATTATTTGACAATGAATCACATAGAATAAGAAGAGTTTTAAATAATCTCAACCAGCGAATTTATACTTCTATTATTCAGCCAAAACTATTAAGAAAAGCATTAATAAATGCAGATGTGGTGATAGGTGCTTTGCGCCCAAAGAACGGAAGAACACCTTGTGTGGTTACTGAGGAAATGGTTGCTGAGATGAAATATGGTTCTGTGATTATTGATGTAAGTATTGATACAGGTGGATGTTTTGAAACCTCAAAGGTAACATCACATGAAAATCCAGTTTATGATAAGCATGGCGTTACTCATTATTGCGTCCCTAATATTGCTTCAAGAGTTAGCCGGACGGCATCTTATGCTTTAAGTAATGTTTTCACTCCTATGATTTTGGATATGGGACAGGATGGAGGATTGGAGAAAATGATGCACAATCAAGCTGGAATTAGACATGGTGTTTACATGTATAAAGGTATTTTAACAAGTAAGACCCTTGGGGAGACATTTGATTTGCCTTACAAAAATATAGATTTATTAATGGCTGCTATTTAATAATTATTTTTAAAAAAAGTATTACTTCATTTACCAATGTAAAACTGAAAATGGTATTGCTGATGACAAAACATATAATAAATAGCGTAATGGGGAATTTCACGCTTATTAATTTTCAGAACGTAATATGTTTTCGCAATTTTCTTTGACGAAATGCGTAATTTCGTAAAATGACAAAAAGTAAACGGTTTTTTATATTTTTTTCTAGTGCAGGAGTGATGAGTTTTTTCTTGTTTTTCACACTTTCAGTAAGGGAAGATAAACCATTAGATAAATATACCGATTGGATGCCAGGAAACAGAGTGATTTCTATGATGCTATCGAGGAAGGGTGTTGATGGAGAAAGATTAGCAAAACAAATTGATTTACTGAAAGCGGTACCTGATAGTTTGGAAGCCAACGGAATTACGAGACTTGAACTATTACATGCTTTAAAAAGTGGAGATGTTAATTTATTTCATCAATTAACATCCCCGAAGTCGACACCTAAGTCATATTATATTGATATTGTAGTAGATATAGGTAAATACGGTGTTGTTGCTTTAATTAGCTCTGGTTATACTGAAATTGTTTATTTTGGAATACCAGTTGAAAATACGTCTTATGAAGTATATGTAGTTCTTGGTGTGATAATAGGAGTGTTAACAATTCTATTTGTAATGTTCCGCCGCCTCTTTAAACGATTCACTGATTAAGGTTCAATCTGACAAATTTATGACCTGATATTTTCTTTAATTTCAATATTTTTGCTAAAAACAACATAATGGCACTACAAAACGATTTAATATTAAGAGCAGCAAGAGGAGAAAATGTTGATAGAACACCAGTTTGGTTAATGCGCCAAGCAGGAAGGATTTTAAAGGAATATCGGGATATTAGAGGTAAATTGTCAGGATTTAAAGAATTAGTAGAAACACCTGAACTGGCTGCTGAAGTTACAATTCAACCAGTGGATTTATTAGGTGTGGATGCAGCAATTATATTTAGTGATATTTTGGTTGTTCCTGAAGCAATGGGATTAACCTATCAGATGATTGAAAAACAAGGTCCTTGGTTTGAAAATACAATTCATACGATGGCTGATGTTGATAAGATGATTGTGCCTGATCCTTATGAACATTTAGCTTATACTTTAGATGCCATCAAAATAACTAAGAAAGAATTGAATGGAAGAGTTCCAATAATTGGTTTTGCTGGAGCACCATGGACGATTTTTTCATATATGGTTGAAGGAAGCGGAAGTAAAACATTTTCTAAAGCAAAGAAAATGCTTTATACAGATCCAAAATTATCACATGCGCTTCTACAAAAAATAACGGATACAACAATTGGATATTTAAAAGCTCAAATTGTAAGTGGTGCAGATATAGTGCAGGTTTTTGATAGTTGGGCAGGTATCTTGAGTAAAGAGCAATATGAAGAATTTGCTTTGCCATATATCGCACAAATTTGTGATTCTATTACGGATGTTCCTGTTACTGTTTTCGCAAAAGGGGCTTATTTTATCCGAGAAAAATTGGGCGCTTTAAATTGCAGAACAATAGGTTTGGATTGGAATATGGATCCAAAAGAATCCAGAGCATTAATTGGAACAAATAAAACACTTCAAGGTAATTTAGACCCTTGTGTTTTATATTCGGGTTTTAGCAATATTGAGCGGAAAACTAAGGAAATGTTAAAACAATTTGAAGGCGCACCATATATTGCAAATCTAGGTCATGGTGTATATCCTGATGTTCATCCAGATGCAGTGAGATGTTTTGTTGAATCAGTTAAAGCTTACTAATTAAATCTAGCTAAGAATTCTAATCATAAAGAGCGTCCTTTTAATCTAGGTTAAAAGGTATTATTTTTTTTTAAACTAAACGCGCTGATACGGTTAAAAGAAAAAATCCTGCATTAGCAGGGTTTTTTCTTTTAAATGCATGGAATAAAAGTACGATTTTTTACATGCTTTTTATTTTGAGCAGTACCGTTATTCCATTATATATTGTATCAATAGTACCTTCTTTAGGGTTAGGAACTAAAGTGATTTCTTTATCGGGAAATTCATAGTCTAATGTAAAAACTGTAAGTGTTCTTTTAATTGTATCAACATTATTCCAAACGTATTTATAATCTTCAGTGTTTACGTAGTCTCCATATTTTCCATTGAAGTACATGCTTATCTCATCGAAAATTTTTGTGGCTAAATCATCCTTCGTTTTTGTACTTTGTCCAAAAGGATTAATCTCTACTTTTAACTTATTTATTATATTTTCCTTATCGTAATAATATTCGATGTCTGCCCAGTAATCTTTCGCAATATCTGGTGCGAAATTAACATTTTCACCGTCGTTATCCGTTAGGTCTTCATCTTTTTCAGTGATTTTACTTATTGGGTCTCCCATTGAAAGTCCTCTGAACTGACTATCTTCTGTCTTGATTAATTCGTTCAGCGCAAGAGATGACTCTTGCAAGGTGATTACTTCATTTACTGGGTTATTAAGTGCAGAATCATCAGGACAATCTGCTTTACATCCTATTAAAAGTGCTGAAGCACTTATTCCCAAAATTAATTTCTGTATCATACTTAACTTTTACTAGTACTGTTAACAACATTGTTTCTATGTAAAAAATCAAAAAATGTTTCAAAAAACAAGGAAAATTAAATTAATTCCAATCTTTGTAGCATTTTGAGAATATCTTCTTTTTGTAAATCAAGCCATTGAGAGTTTATATTGGCTTTCAAAGCCCCTTTAACGTGCTGAGCTGAGTCGTCAATAAAAAGGGTTTCACTTTCTTTTAATTGATGCGTATTCACAATATGTTTAAATCCATCGGGTTTAGGTTTTCTAATTCCGAGTTCATTGGAAAGATAAGCAACTTCAAAATACTTATCTAAGTTCTTGATGCCATGCTGCTCCTCTAAAATTTCCCAAACTCTTTTAATATGAATTTCATTTGTATTGCTGTATAAAAATAAGCGATATTTTTTTTTCAACTCTACTAATAGTTCCAGTCTTTTTTTAGGCATATCCAAAAGCATCATATTCCATGCTTTAGTAATTATTGCATGACTGTGATCTTTTCCACAAAGTTCATTAATTCCATTTAGGAATTCTGTAGGTGATATTTTACCTTCTTCAATTTGATTAAAAATATTAATTTGATGAGCCTTTGAAAAAGCATTGGATAATCCAATTTTTTTAAACTCTTCTATGGTTTTTTCATAATTTAAGTCAAACAGAACCCCACCTAAATCGAGGATAATATTTTTTATATTTTTCATCCTATTTTGTTTGTCGGTATAATTATATATGTAAAAGTAAAAAACTATACCTTTGTAACACTTAATTTTTTTTTATGAGAAAGTATTTATTAGTAGTCTTATTAACAATAGGCTTTTGGGGACTTGGGAATGCGCAAATGACAATAGAAGAGCAAGTAGCGGATACTGCATGTGTTTGTTTGAGTAAATTAGATACAGTAGATATTAAAATAAATGCTAATATTTTAAAAATGAATTGCCTACAAGAGTCTGTTAAAAAGAACAATGAAGCAATTAAAAAGAACTTTGCTACGGAAAAACGTAGAGAGGAAGATCAAGAAAAACTTGGGATTAGAGGGAGTTTACTGATTAATGTCCAAAATATTTTAACTAAAAAATGTTCTGTTTACGCAAAGTTTGAGCAAAAAATGCAAACACAACGTGAATCAGGAAGAGGAAGAAAATAATTATGTTTCAAGAAGGATCTAAGAGAACAGAAATTGCATCATTAGGAGAGTTTGGTTTAATAGAAAGAATCGCTAACAATGTAACATTACGTAATAAGTCATCAGAGAAAGGAATTGGAGATGATTCAGCAGTAATTGATTATGGTGCTGATTCAAAAACTGTAATTTCGACTGATATGTTAGTAGAGGGTGTTCATTTCGATTTAGGTTACACGCCTTTAAAGCATTTAGGTTATAAAGCTGTTGTTGTAAATCTTTCCGATATAGTTGCTATGAATGCAATTCCTAGGCAGATTACTGTTTCAGTAGCGTTGTCAAACCGGTTTTCTTTGGAGGCAATTGAGGAATTTTATAAAGGAATTAATCTAGCTTGTGAAATTTACAATGTTGATTTAGTTGGTGGGGATACAACATCATCTTTGTCCGGACTAGTAATTAGTGTTACAGCTATTGGAGAAGGTAAAGAAGGTAAAATTGTATACAGGAATAAAGCAAAAGAGTCTAATTTATTAGTTGTTTCTGGGAATATTGGCGCTGCTTATATGGGTTTACAGATCTTAGAAAGAGAGAAACAAATCTTCAAGGAAAGTCCTTCTGTTCAACCTGATTTAACAGATTGTAATTATATCATAGAACGGCAATTAAAACCTGAAGCTCGATTGGATGTAATTAAAGAATTTGAAAAACTAGAAGTTATACCAACTGCGATGATTGATATCTCTGATGGATTATCATCGGAAGTAATACACCTATGTAAGCAATCCAAAGTAGGAGTAAGTATATACGAAGATAAATTACCAATTGATCAGCAAACCTTTGATAGGGCGAGAGACAATCACTTGGACCCTACAATGTGTGCCTTAAATGGAGGAGAGGATTATGAACTCCTTTTTGCTATAGATTTGGCAGATTTTGAGAAAATAAAAAACCATCCTATGTTTACTGTTATTGGGCACTTTGAAGAGGAATCGGAAGGTTACACTCTTACAGCCAAAGGAGGTACTGAACATCCTTTAGAGGCACAAGGGTGGAATCCCCTGCAAGGAGAAGAATAAGTTAAATAAAAAAGCCGCTTAATTAGAGCGGCTTTTTTATTGGTTTTCAGAGATCTCTCAATCCCATTTTTGTAAGATAATCTGATTTATTTCTAAATGCGTCAGAGTAAGTTTTATTAAACAGCTTTTGCGTTTTTGTTTTTCTTCCTGTACAATACAGAAGTAAGAATATTTCTTTTTGCAAATCTCATTTGCTTATCAGAATTACACATCTTAATATAAACAGCTTTGGAAATACCAAAATATTCGTAGGTGTTTCCATCTAAGAAGTCGATTTCGAATAAAAGTCCTTTGTGCTTATAGTCAGAAATCCCAGTAGCTATTGAAGCATTGTATTCATTAAGATTAGCAGCCTTAGTTTCAGGAGCAATACTCACTAAGAAATGGTAACCATCGATGACTTTTTTCCCCATTAATTCAGCTTCTTTAGCTTTATCATCACCATCTTGAAATTTATCGGGATGCCACTCTTTTACAAGTTTTCTATAAGTTGATTTAAGGGATTTCAATTCTAAATCACCTTCAATATTAAATAACTTTTTGTATTCGTTAACTCGTTTCATGATGTATTTCCTTTCTTAATTGAGTGCAAAATTACGTGTTTTAATTAAATAATCAATGTTCTATGCAAAATGATGTGTTTTTTAATGTAATAATTTAGTTTCTTGCTATGTGATTTCATAGAATAAGTATCAGTGAAAAAACTTGAAAGTATTTTGATAGGAAATCTTCATGATGGTTTTTTTTGATGTTGGCAAATTGTTTTTCAGAACGGTTTAAACATTTGGTAGAACAATTGTTTTGTATATTTACTAGAACAACTCAATGGGCAAGTTATGAAGGGGATTTATTACTGTTTAATTTTAAGTTTTTTAATCATGATTTGTTTTCAATGTACTAAGGAAACAATTGATGAAAATGGAAACGGGACTGTAGTTGTAGATTCTGTTTTTTATGATACTGATATTAAAGCTATAATTGAAGTAAATTGTATTGGTTGTCATAGTGGTACTGCACCATCTGATGGTCTTGATTTAAGTACGTATTCAAGTGTAAAATTTCAGACTGTATCAGGTAATCTTATTCAATGGATAAATGATAGCAAGGATCCTATGCCGATGCAAGGATTAATGTCTGCAGACGACAGAGGTGCATTTGATAAATGGTTAAAAGATGGAACGCCAGAAACTAAATAAACATGAAACATTTATTAATAATTATGACCTTATTTTTCGCACTTAATGTAAGTGCTCAAAAGTATTTCACAAAGACAGGTGCAACAGAATTTATGGCCTCAGTTGAAGCTTTTGAACCCATTTCAGCTTCAAGTACTAGCACTACGGCAATTTTGGATATATCTACAGGTGATATTGCAGCATTAATTTTCGTAAGATCATTTCATTTTAAAATTGCTTTAATGGAGGAGCATTTTAATGAAAACTATATGGATACTAAAGATTTCCCAAAAGCTACCTTTAAAGGTAAATTAGATCGTTTCGATATGACTAAACTTACCTCAATATGGCAGGAGTTTACGATGACTGGGACTTTAAATATTAGAGGTGTTGATAAAGTAATTAATGATGTGATTAAACTAAAGAAAGTAGCCGGTAAGATTGTCGTACAGGGGGCTTTAATTGTAGCACCAAGTGATTTTAAAATCGATATACCAGGTGCCGTAAGTTCAAAAATTGCGAAGGAAATTAAAGTCACAATGGATTATGAATTGGTCGAAAAGAAGTAAATTTATATTAGTTGTTTTTTTCGTAGGTGTAATATTTGCGTTTTTTGTAATAAGTAATGTACTATATGCTCCACACAAAAAAACGAAAGATGTTGAACCTTTTTTTAAAGGAAATACTGCCAACTTTATTACAAGTATAAAGACTGATAGTACTTTAGTGGTCGGTATTATTCTTGAATTATCAGGTGAAGTTACTAATGTAGGAGGTACTAATGCTGTTGTAAATGGCAATGTATTTTGTCAGTTTTCTGATGAAAAAATCTCATTGGAAGATGGTGACTATGTAACTGTAAAAGGAAGGTTTATTGGTTACGATGATTTAATGGAGGAAGTGAAAATGGATAAATGCATCCTAAAAAAATAAATTTATGCTTAGGAGAGTATTTTTATCAGTAATGTTGTTTTCTAGTTTAAATATTTGGGCTCAAGAAGACGATTTACTTAGTGAGTTAGAGGCTCAGGCGGTTCCAGACAAAACTTTTGAATTCCCCGCTTTTAAAGCCATGAAAATTGCGAATCTACAATCTACAAAAGTAGCTGAAGGTGGAGATTTATACATGTATGTGTCTCATAGATTTGGATCATTACAAGATGGATTTTCTACATTTTACGGTTTAGACAATGCAAACACAAAAATTCAAATGTTGTATGGGATTGTAGATGGGTTTCAGGTAAGTCTAAGTAGAGAATCATTACGAAAGACTTTCGCTGGATCTGCAAAAATTAAAATCAAAGGTCAGTCAGGTAGATTTCCATTAGCGCTTAGCGCTTATTCAACAGTTAATTATAACTCAGTTATTAGCAAGATACAGTATCCAAATATTGATGCTGTAGATAGGTTAAGTTATGTAACTCAATTATTAGTAACAAGAAGATTTTCGGATAAATTATCATTGGAATTAGCACCAACATATGGTCGCCAGAACATTGTTTTTGAAACAGGGCAAGATCATGATGTTTTCGCTTTAGGATTTGGTGGACGGTATAAATTAAATAAAAGAATTAGCTTGAATGCTGACTATATTTATAATTTTAACCGAGTAGAAAATTCTATTTACAAAGATCCATTAACTATTGGTATTGATATTGAAACAGGTGGACACGTTTTTCAACTTTTGTTTACTAATGCGCAATCTACAAACGAACCATCTTTTATTAGCAATGGTGAAGGAGATTGGTTAGAAGGAAATATATTTTTTGGGTTTAATATAGTTAGAGTTTTTTAGATAATCCTTACAAATAAAATAGTCAGAGCTTTTTACTTACAGTGTCAGAGATATACTCGCCAATACTTAGGCAAGCTGTAGCTGCTGGAGATGGAGCATTCAACACATGGAAATGATTGTTTTTCTCTTCTATTTTAAAATCATAAACTAAATCTCCATCTGCATTTAAAGCTTGTGCTCGAACACCAGATCGAGCTGGTTTAATATCCTCCATCGTTAAAGATGGAATCATTTTTTGAAGTGTTTGTAAAAATAGCTTTTTGGAATATGCACGCTTATATTCGAGAAGACCTTTTTTCCAATGTTTACTAAAAAGCTTCCAAAGTCCAACATAGCTTAAAGCGTCAAACGCATCTCTCAAACTAAAATCAGATCGCTTATATCCTTCTCTTTTAAAAGAGAAAACGGCATTTGGTCCACATTCAACTCCACCAACGACCATCCTTGTGAAATGTACTCCTAAGAATGGGAATTCTGGATCTGGAACTGGGTAGATTAAGTTTTTAACCTTGTGCATTCCAACTTCTGTTAAGTCATAGTAATCACCTCTGAAGGGAACTATTTTTAAATCCAATTTAACCTTGTCCTTTTTCGCTAATCGATCTGCTTGTAATCCCCCACAAAAAACAACAAATTTGGCAGAGAATTCTTTTTGATTTGAAGTGATTATACTTTCGTTATTTACTATTTTAACTTTTTTAACTTTGTGATTGGTTAATATTTTTGAATTTGGATTAAGTAAAATTAATTGTTCAGCCATTACTTCAGTCATTTTACGGTAATCAATTATTCCAGTACTAGGGACCCAAATTCCTTTTACACCAACAACAAAAGGTTCTTTTTCTTGTATTTGTTCTCCTGAAATTAATTCGATTCCTTCACAACCGTTAGCTTTACCGTTTTCAAAAATCTTTTCTAAAATCGGAATTTCTTTCTCCTCCGTAGCTACTACAACCTTTCCGCATATATCGTGAGGGACATTATACTTTTTAGCAAACTCAACTAAATCATGTTTTCCCTTCATGCATAATTCAGCCTTCTTGCTTCCTGGTTTGTAGTATAAACCACTGTGAATTACACCTGAATTGTTCCCTGTCTGATGCTCTGCTAAAAGGTCATCTTTTTCAAAAACTACAATAGTTTTTTGTGGATGTTTTTTTTGAAGTTGGTAAGCGGTAGCAATACCTAGTATTCCACCACCAACAATTGCAAAATCGTAATTACTCATGTTTATTTGGAGCTAATGAGGCTTGGCCTCTTAATTTAAGTAGTAAAATTAAACCAAAAAAGAAGAATACGCCTAATCCAAGGACCCCATATCTAACATCTTCAATAATCAATAAGAGAGATCCGTAACAAAACGTACCTATTGTGATCGCTACTTTTTCTAGAATATCATAAAAACTAAAAAATGAAGCATGATCTTCAGTATCCGGAAGTAACTTAGAATAAGTTGATCTGCACAAGCTTTGTACACCGCCCATTGCAAATCCCATAAAAGCTGCTAAGCAATACAACATGGGTTTTGAAGATATCACAAAAGCTGCAAAACAAATGATTAAATAAACCAATGTTGCTGATGAAAGCGCAAATATATTTCCTTTTTTGTCTGATAGTTTTGAGAATAGTACTGACCCAGCAATCCCCAAAAACTGCATAATTAAAACTATAATAATTAATTCCTCTGTTGCCATCGCTTCTTTTCCTTGTGCGATTAGTTCGGCAGCACCATCAAATGTTTCAGCTATTCTTTTTGCAAAAGGATTTGCAATGATGATGATAGTTTGCACGCCTAATGCGATCATAAAGAATGCGATTAAAAATTGTTTTAAGGCTTTGTTTGCTAGAATTTGTTTTCCAACTAGTTTAAGTTCATTAAACCCAGAAACTAATAATTGCTTATGACTCAAATTTTCCCCTTTTGCAGATCCATTAGGTAATACACTAAATGTCCATCTTGCCCATCCAAACCACCATAAACCAACTAGTACAAAAAAATATCTTGTGTAATCTTTCCCTACTATATTAATTAGGGCGAAAATAACGATTAATAATAAAGAACTACCTAGATAACCAAATGCAAATCCTTTAGCGCTAATTTTATCTTGGAATTTTACAGGGACAATTTCTGGTAAAAAGGCATTATAAAACACTAGACTTCCACTAAAACCTATACTGGCAAGAATGGCTAAAGCTAAACCCAATTCTAATCTCTCTTCTGTAAAGAACATTAGTAAACTGCAAGAAATGGCTCCCAGTGTTGAGAAAAATTGCATGTATCTTTTCTTATAGCCACCATAATCTGCAATACCTGAAAGTACAGGGGTTAAAAATGCCAATATTAAATAGGAAAATGACATTGCCAATGTGAGTAAAGATTCACTGTGCTCAAAGTGAATACCCCAAAAGTCAACACCTTCCTTATAGTAATTCATAAATACTGCAGGGAAAATTGTGGAAACGATAACGAGGTTGTATGCTGAGTTAGCCCAGTCAAACATCACCCAACCTTTAATCTGTTTTTTTCTTGGAATAGCCATCATACAATTCAAATGTAATGATTATTATTATAAATGTATTTGGAGCAGATAAACAGAAAAAATCTTGTTTTATATGGACCTCAGAGAGGTGTAGTAATTTATTTAATGGAACCCCATTTATCCTACTATTTAATATTTGATTGACTTCTATATACCCCACAATACTATTTATAGGTGCTTTCTCCATTAATAAAGCTTCGATAAGCATTTTTAGAGTCGACAGATTTTCTAGCTCTATCCATAATTTTCTCAATAGATATATTCGTAAACCTTGTCTTTTCAATTTTGTATCGCTCAGGAACGGTATTTATTGTTATGCTATTATCGCTAACCTTCCCAATAGTTTTTCCAATAGTTATTTGCGTAATTACAGCCTTATTTATTGCTTAAATCGAAAATTGCAATTATAGCATCTAAAAACGGAAGCTAATTACCAATCTGGTCAAAACGGTGGCACTTTAAGTTTTTTGTTAAAATATATTGGTCTTTATGAGAATCAAAGAATTTAGAAATAAAAGGTCCTGTTCCAATTTTATTTTTAAGCCATATTTTTCTACAGCCTCTCTATATAATGGAAAAGTTAACATCTGTACTTTTTTGAGGAAAGGCTTACTTGTTTTTGTAATTCTAGTGATGTGCAAATTTTTTCCACTAAAATAATTGTCTGCTTCAACAACAACTCCTTAAAGAGTATTGTAATATGAATAGTTAGTTAGTTGTTTTTGACACAAGTGATTAAAAGTTTAGATTACATCATGAGTATTTACTTTTCTTCCAATTCCACTTTCAAAGCAGTGGGCATCATGGAAATAACCACTTTCGTATGATTTTGTGTTCTTGTTCAAAATATTACTAGAATCACAAGCTATTAATAGCACAAACATTAGCATACCCAATAACATTTTAGATTTAAATCTCTACTGCTAATTTAAGTGGTTTAAGATGACTCCTCTCCTATATGGGTTGAATTAATTGCATTTTACTTTGAATATAATTTGTGAGTAAATTGCTCGATATTTTGATTTTCATACGTTTTTATGTTATTATTGTAGTCTTTTGATAAAAAGAAAGATAATTCCAGCCAGAATATTTTTAGGATATGAAGAAAGCATTAGGATTAATAGTATTGGGTATTGCATTTGTTTCTGGAGCTATAGCTCAGGAAGAAATGTTGTTAGAAGGTACTTATCAAGGAAGAAACTTGTATATTCAAAACCCATTTGCAAGTTCAGGTGTTGGTTTCTGTATTGTAGGTATCGAAGTAAACGGGGAAACATCGATTGATGAAATTAACCAAAGTGCATTCGAGATTGATTTTTTAACTTACCAATTAAAAAAAGGAGAATCTGTACAAGTTAAGATTGAATATAAGTCTGATTGCGCACCTAGAGTTATAAATCCAGAAGTTTTACGACCAACTAGTACTTTTGTGGTAACTAAAATGAATGTAACTACACAAGGAGTTATATCTTTTACGACAACGGGAGAGTCTGGCCCTTTGCCATTTGTAATTGAACAGTTTAGATGGAATAAATGGGTTAAAGTTGGTGAAGTAAAAGGAAAAGGTGTAGAAAACAACAGCGATTATATATTTAATTCAAAACCCCATTCTGGTAAAAATAAATTTAGAATTAAGCAAGTAGATTTTTCAAGAAGACCAAGATATTCGAGGGAAATAAGATTAACGAGATCAGCAACTGAAGTTGTTGTTATTTCTAACCTTGATAAGCAAAAAGTTAATTCGGAATTATTGTTCACGACTAAAGGCGGAAATGAGACAGCTACGATGTACGAAATATTTAACGGATATGGAAATCTTGTTAAAAAAGGATACGGTAAAAAAGTAGATTTGACAAGTTTAGATAAAGGAGTATACTTCGTTAATTTTGATGCTAATATGGAGCAGATTACAAAGATTTAGTAGCTAGACAAGGATCACATAAAAAAGGGCTAGTTTGTAAATCAAACTAGCCCTTTTTTATGTGGTTATTTTTTGTGCGTAATTGTCATTTCGTATACAGTGTCATGTATTAGGTTGCTACTTTCCGCAGCATTAACTGCAAGCATATCGCAAATCTCATTGTATTTATTACCTGCGTGCCCCTTAACCCAAGTGAATTGAACGTTATGTTTTTTGTAGATCTCCAAAAACCTCAACCAGAGATCAGGGTTTTTTTTTCCTTTAAAACCTTTTTTTTGCCAACCAAAGACCCATTTTTTTTCAACAGAGTCAATAACGTATTTTGAGTCAGAATAAATCATTACGTCACAAGTGCGTTTTAAGGACTCTAAAGCGACGATAACAGCAAGTAGTTCCATTCTGTTGTTTGTTGTCATTAAATAGCCTTGCGACAACCTTTTCTCATGCTCCTTGAATAGCAATACAGCACCATATCCTCCATTTCCAGGATTGCCTTTTGCAGATCCATCTGTGTAAATTATAACATCACTCATCTTGTAGGAATTCTTTTATAACTCTTGGGAAATTATTATGCTCTAGTTTCAAAACTAGATTTGCAATATCCTGCGGTGTATTACAATGTTGAATATTTACAGATTCTTGATAAATGAAATCACCCCTATCGTATTCTTTATCTATAGTGTGTATTGTAATGCCCGACTCTTTCTCTTTTGCATCCAAAACAGCTTGGTGCACATTTATCCCATACATGCCCTTACCACCATATTTGGGAAGTAAAGCAGGGTGAATGTTTAAAATTTTATTAGGAAAACTGTTTAATAGTGATTCCGGAATGAGCCATAAGAATCCTGCTAAAATAACTAAATCAATTTTTTGTTCTAGCAATTGATCTGCAACTTCTGATGATTTATAAAATGAATCTTTAGTGACTATTTTGACAGGTATTTTCCAAGATTTTGCTTTTTCTACAATTCCGGCATTTTTGTTATTTACAATCACAATTTTTATCTCAAAATTCGGGTCATTTTGGAAGAATTCGTGTATTTTTTGTGCATTTGAACCTCCTCCTGATGCCAAAATAGCCAGTTTTTTCATGAATTTTCTTTAATTCAAAGATAAAATAATCCTTTGAAACTAACCTATTGTATGGGGTTTAATAAAATTGTTGATTACCAATTGCTAGAATATTTGAATAATTATAAAGAAATGTTTTTCTTTGCACCTTATAACCATAAAAGAAAATAAAATGTCTGATATCGCATCAAGAGTAAAAGCAATTATTATTGATAAATTAGGAGTTGATGAAAGTGAGGTAGCTGCAGAAGCTAGTTTTACAAATGACTTAGGGGCTGACTCTTTGGATACTGTAGAATTAATCATGGAATTCGAAAAGGAATTTAACATCGCTATTCCAGATGATCAAGCAGAAAAAATTGGGACTGTACAAGAAGCAATTAGCTATATCGAAGAGAACGCTAAGTAATTAATTTTTTATACCTTTTTCATGGAGTTAAAGAGAGTCGTTGTCACGGGCCTAGGCGCGTTGACTCCTATCGGGAATAATCTCAAAGATTACTGGGAAGGTCTTAAAAATGGTGTTAGCGGGGCAGCTCGAATTACCTATTTTGATCCTGAACTACATAAAACGCAGTTTGCGTGTGAATTGAAAAATTTCAATATTGGTGATTTTCTAGATAGAAAAGAAATCAAGAGAATGGATCGATTTAGTCAGTACGCTATGGTTGCTTCTGATGAAGCAATTATTGATGCAGGATTAACCGAAGGGAAATTTGATCCTGATCGAGTTGGTGTTATTTGGGGATCTGGGATTGGAGGATTGGAAACTTTTCAGAATGAATCTCAAGGATTAATGAAATCTCGTGAAAGTAAAACTACTCCAAGATTTAATCCATTCTTTATTCCAAAAATGATTGTAGATATTGCCGCAGGTAATATTTCAATCAAGCATGGATTTAGGGGGCCAAATTATGCTACTGTTTCAGCCTGTGCTTCGTCAAGTCATGCTATGATTGACGCATTTACATATATCCGTATGGGTAAAGCAGATGCGATCATCACTGGTGGGTCTGAAGCTGCAGTAAATGAAACCGGTATAGGCGGATTTAATGCATGTATGGCACTTTCTACAAATAACGAAAACGCTGCAGAAGCATCTCGTCCTTTCGATGCTACTCGTGATGGGTTTGTATTGGGAGAGGGAGCAGGAGCTCTTATTCTGGAGGAATATGAGCATGCTGTTGCAAGAGGTGCTAAAATTTATGCGGAAATCGTAGGAGGTGGTATGTCGGCGGATGCGCATCATATGACTGCTCCACATCCGGAAGGGTTAGGAGCAATAAATGTTATGAAAGCGGCACTTGAGGATGCTGAATTAAGTATAGATGATATTGATTATGTTAATGTCCATGGTACTTCAACTCCTTTAGGTGATGTTGCAGAATTAACAGCTATTCAAAAAGTTTTTGGAGAAAAAGCATATGATTTAAATATTAGTTCTACAAAATCAATGACTGGTCATTTATTAGGAGCTGCTGGCGCGATTGAATCAATTGCAACAATTATGGCTGTGAAGGAAAACTTCATTCCTCCAACAATAAACCATACTACACCTGATGAGAATATTGATCAAAAGTTAAATCTTACTTTGAATAAAGGACAGGAAAGAGAGGTTAATTTTGCTTTAACCAACACATTTGGTTTTGGAGGGCACAACGCATCGATCGTAATTAAAAAATATAAAAGATAATTTTGAATTTCATAACATTATTTCAATCGAAATTTTTAGGAAAGAATAAATTTTCAAAAAGCATAAAAAACATCGTTGGGTTTTACCCTAGCGATGTTTTTTTGTATCAAAAATCACTGGTGCATAAATCTGCTGTTCATGACAGCTCTACAGAATTTAAGGAAAGTAACGAAAGACTCGAGTTTTTAGGTGACGCTATTCTAGGAGCTATTGTTGCAGAGTATCTATATGAAAACTTTCCAGGCAGAAATGAAGGTTTTTTGACCAAAATGAGGTCTAAAATTGTAAGTCGGCAATCACTTAATTCTTTGGCGATTAAAATTGGTTTAGACAGCTTGATCATAGCGAGGTTAGATAAGAACTCCCAGACCGAGAGTATTTACGGAAATGCTTTTGAAGCGCTAATCGGAGCAATTTATTTAGATAAAGGTTTGAAAGCTTGTGAAGGTTTTCTTTTAGGTAAAGTAATTGAGCGCTATATTTCTTTAGATAAATTAGAAAATGAGGAAACTAATTTTAAATCTAGAATTATTGAATGGGCTCAGAAGGAAAAACAAGAATTGGTTTTTGATATTATCTTCGAGTATGGAGAGGGAAGAGCCAAGGAATTTGAAGCTGCAATTATCTTAGATGGTAAACAAAGAAGTACGGGAAGGGATAAATCAAAGAAGGCTGCCGAACAAAAAGCTGCTAAAAAATTATGTATAGAATTAGGCTTATTAAATGGGTAAATTGACGCTAGAATTAGAATATGATTTTGATTTTTTATTAATTGGCGTCTCTTGTCATGTTCCAGATTATCGTTTGTCATGGTCACTTAATAAGCGGTTTGATATTGATCTTGAAAGATTGAAGGATGTCGATCTTCAACTAGATAAGAAAACACAAGGATTTTTTAGTTTTTATTCTTGTGATGACCAAGACGACCACACATCTGTTAATTTAATTTCTAATAGATGCAGTAGTGGTTATCTTATCCCTGAGATGAAACAAATGGATTATTTTATTCAGTATTGGGGACCTTTTTCAGATGAAGAGTTTAATGAATTTAATCAGCAAATTAGAGGTTTATCAGTAGTTTTAACTTCTCTAGTTGTTGATCCTTTAGAATTAAAAAGCAGACATAATTTACTTTTTTAAAAGCTAATGGCTTAATATTCTTTCATTTAGGATGCCTTTTGGGTTTGTTAAATTCCATTTTTTTAGAATGTAAAAACTGAAAGGAATTGTTTATATTTGTTGTTTATTTTACGCTAGAAATTCAGTTTAAAAACATATATCATGGACTTGAAGAGAACAAAGATAGTTGCAACTTTAGGACCTGCATCTTCTTCGAAAGAAGTTATTATTGAGATGCACGAAAAAGGTTTAAATGTTTGTCGTTTAAATTTTTCTCACGGGGAGCACAGTATTCATAAAGCTAACATTGATTTAATTAAATCTGTGAACGAGGAGATTGGTGCAAACTTAGCAGTATTGGCAGATTTACAAGGTCCAAAACTACGTGTTGGGGCGATGGAAAATGAAGGCTGTGAAATTAAAAATGGGGAGAAAATAATTTTCACGAATGAAGAGTGTTTAGGAACTTCTAAGAAAGTCTATATGACATATCCTCAGTTTGCTCAGGATGTTAAGGCAGGAGAATTAATTTTAATTGATGATGGTAAGTTAGCTGTAAGGGTTGAATCTACAGACGGGAAAAGTGAAGTTATTGCTGTTGTTGAGCATGGCGGAATATTAAAGAGTAAGAAGGGAGTTAATCTTCCCAATACTATAATATCATTACCATCTCTTACGAAAAAAGATAGAGAAGATTTAGATTTTATTCTTACTCAAGATGTGGAGTGGTTAGCGCTTTCATTTGTAAGAACTGCAGAGGATATTACTGAACTAAGAAAGTTAATAACTGATGCAGGAAGAAAAATTAAGATAATTGCAAAAATTGAAAAGCCTGAGGCAATTGATAACATTGATTCAATTATCGAAGTTACAGATGCAATTATGGTTGCAAGAGGAGATTTAGGTGTTGAAGTTCCTTATCAAGATGTTCCTTTGTTGCAAAAAATGATGGTTAAAAAATGTTTAAAAGCGTCTAAACCTATCATAGTAGCTACACAAATGATGGAAAGTATGATTGATGGAATTACTCCTTCAAGAGCTGAAGTTAATGATGTTGCTAATGCAGTAATGGACGGAGCTGATGCAGTAATGCTTTCAGGAGAAACTTCAGTTGGTGCGCACCCCGGACTAGTTATCGAAACAATGACGAATATCGTTACAAAGGTTGAGCAGTATGATGATATTTTCAATCATGATTATATGCCGATTTATAAGAAAGAGCGTTTTATTTCTGATAACATATGTATGAATGCAGTCCAATTGGCTAAAAGCGTAGATGCTAAGGCTATTGTTACAATGACTGTTTCTGGTTATACAGCATGTAAGATTTCTTCTCATAGACCAAGAGCACATACTTTTGTTTACACAAGCAATAAGGAAATTTTAAATATGCTAAGTTTAGTATGGGGAGTTAAAGCATTTTATTATGATGACTCTTCATCAAGAGATACTAATATTGAGGATATTCAAGCGAGTTTGGTTGAAAAAGGATTCGTTAAATCGGGGGAATATTTCATCAACATAGCTTCAATGCCTCTAAAAGCAAAAGGAAAAACAAATACACTTAAATTAAGTCAAGTAAATTAAGTGTAGAATTTGTAAATATTTTTTGAAAGGGTTAGGATTAATTTTCTAGCCCTTTTTTTAATTAAAATGATATACAATGAACATTAATATTGAATTGTTAAAGAGTATTTGTGAAGTAGCAGGAGCTCCGGGATTTGAAGACCGTGTTAGAAAATTAGTGTTGGAAGAAATCAGAGATTTGGTTGATGAGGTTTCTGTGGATAATATGGGAAACGTTATTGCAATTAAAAAAGGTAAATCTGTAAAAAGAGTAATGGCTGCAGCCCATATGGATGAAATTGGCTTTATAGTGACACATATTACAGATGAAGGTTTTGTTAAGTTCCATACCCTTGGAGGTTTTGATCCTAAAACGCTAACTGCACAGCGGGTTATTATTCATGGTAAGGAAGATGTTCTTGGAGCCATGGGAGCTAAGCCTATTCATGTAATGACTGCTCAAGAGCGAAATAAAGTTGCTGAAATTAGTGATTACTTTATTGATTTGGGTATGACTAAATCGGAAGTAGAGAAAATTGTTTCTGTAGGAGATTCGATTACAAGAGAACGGGGATTGGTTGAAATGGGGAGTTGTGTAAATTGTAAATCTTTAGATAATAGGGTTGCCGTATTTATATTGATTGAAGCACTTAGGGAACTAAAAGGAATAGAAATACCTTATGATTTTTATGCCGTTTTCACTGTGCAGGAAGAGGTAGGTATTAGAGGGGCTCAAGTAGCTACTATGAGTGTGAACCCTGATTTTGGAATTTGTATCGATACAACAATAGCATTTGACACCCCAGGAGCAGCAGATCACGAAAAGATTACTTCATTGGGAAAAGGAACGGCCGTTAAGATAATGGATTCAAGAACAATTTGTGATCAGCGCATGGTTAAATTCATGAAGGAAACTGCTGATAAAAATAATATCGTTTGGCAGCCAGAAATACTTACAGGAGGAGGAACTGATACTCAAGCATTGCAACAATTTACAGCAGGCGGTTCAATCGCTGGAGCGATTTCTATACCTACAAGACATATTCATCAGGTGATCGAAATGTGTGATAAATCTGATATTAAAGGCTCCTTAGATCTGTTGGTAGCATGTGTTAAATCGATAGATCAGCACGACTGGAATTATTCTAACTAAAGATCAACTTTTTAAGTCTTTTTTCGTAGCGTTAAATAAAACCTTTGATTATGAGTATTTCAAAAATATTTGGTGTTCAAAAAGCATTAAAAGAATTAGGTATTAAAAAGCATAATTTTGGAGTAAGTACTGGGGCTAAAAGTATAGAAGGGAAGGGGGTTATAATAAAATCTTTTTCACCTGTTGATGGGTCTTTGATAGCGTCGCTTACATCTGCTTCTGAAAAGGATTATCAGAAAGTTGTAAAAGTCGCTGAGAAGGCATTTAAAACATGGAAAATGATGCCTGCACCGCAAAGAGGTGAGATTGTTAGGCAGGTAGGACAGGCTTTTAGGAAACATAAAGCGGCACTCGGTAAATTGGTGTCTTTCGAGATGGGTAAGAGTTATCAAGAGGGATTGGGTGAGGTACAAGAAATGATCGATATTGCAGATTTTGCAGTTGGACTATCTAGACAGCTTCATGGATTAACAATGCATTCTGAGAGGGAACAACATAGAATGTATGAGCAATACCATCCATTAGGAATTGTTGGTATTATTTCAGCATTTAATTTCCCCGTTGCTGTGTGGAGTTGGAATACTTTCTTAGCATGGGTTTGTGGAGATGTTTGTGTTTGGAAACCATCAGAAAAAACACCTTTATGCTCAATTGCTTGTCAGAATATTGTTGCACAAGTTTTTAAAGATAATGGTTTGCCAGAAGGGATTTCTTGTCTAGTAAATGGTGATTATAGAATAGGAGAGTTATTAGCAAACGACGTAAGAATACCACTAATTTCAGCTACAGGATCAACCCGAATGGGTAAATTAGTATCTGCTGCTGTTGGTAAAAGATTAGGGAAGAGTTTACTTGAATTGGGCGGGAATAATGCAATTATTGTTACGCCAAGTGCAGATTTAAAAGTGGTTACTATCGGAGCTGTTTTTGGAGCTGTAGGTACTGCAGGACAAAGGTGTACAAGTACAAGAAGACTGATAGTGCATGAATCTATTTATAATAAAGTAAAGAAAACTTTGACAAGTGCCTATAAACAATTATCGATAGGGAATCCACTAGATGAAAATAATCACGTCGGTCCTTTAATAGATAAAGAAGCTGTGGAACAATATCAAAAAGCCCTTAAAAAAGTAGTTAAAGAAGGCGGTGCGCTATTGGTCAAAGGCGGCGTTCTCAAAGGAAATAATTATGAAAGTGGTTGCTATGTTTTACCCGCAATTGCTGAAGCTAAAAACGACTATCAAATTGTTCAGCATGAAACTTTTGCCCCTATTCTATATCTAATGAAGTATAGCACTTTAGAAGAAGCTTTTGAGCTTCAGAACGGCGTCCCTCAAGGTTTATCTTCTGCAATAATGACGAGTAATGTTAAGGAAGCTGAAAAGTTTTTATCGCAATTAGGATCTGATTGTGGAATAGCTAATGTTAATATAGGAACTTCTGGTGCTGAAATAGGTGGTGCTTTTGGTGGAGAGAAAGATACAGGTGGGGGAAGAGAATCTGGATCGGATGCATGGAAAGTGTATATGCGTAGACAAACCAATACAATCAATTATAGTGATACGGTTCCTTTGGCGCAAGGAATTAAGTTTAATTTGTAAAGGATTAAAGACCCTCGAAACCGGTTCTAAGTTTCACCTTTTTCTTTTTTATTTTTTTACGTTTCCTTGATCCGCCGTATGTTTTTCTAGACTTGTATTTTTTCCCATAACGGGATTTTTTTCCAAATAAATTCCACCATTTTTTATTTGGATTCTTATACCCTTTATTAGATTTTCTATTTAATGAAGTTCCATAGGAATCTCTATTTCCCATTTTTTTCCTTTTCCCGGCTATACTACCATAGGAGTCTCTGCGTTTAGAAAAATTTATTCTTTTAGTCGGAGAAGTTTCGTAACGCCCTCCTTTTTTTTGTTTTCGCTTCTTTGCCCTCCTTCCACTTCCGTAAGAGTCTTTAAAGCCTAATTGCCTTTTTCTTCCCGACCCTCCACTAAAGCTATCTCTCCATTTAATTTTTATTATTCTTTTCGGCGTATCCGAGTAAGAATCTCTTCTTTTTTTTGAAGCGCTTCTTTTTGGTGATTTATTGGAAAAATTATCTTTTAATTTTAGTTTAAATTGACGCCCTCCAACCTTTGAAGAGTAAGAATCTTTTCTTCCCGACGCACAGCTGCATACTAGGACTATTATAAAAAAAAATGTTCCAATTAGTTTATTCATTGTAATTACAAATAGCATTAAGCACGCCTTCAACTACCCACGCCATATAGGTGTAATTTAAAGTACCGGGTAGATCTAACTCAGTATGGTAGTTGTTGTTTCTGTAAAAAGCGGTATTTGTTACCATTACGGCGTTCATTTCACGTTCCCAATAATTTAGATGATCTGAAAAATCAATTCCCTTCATAGTCTCTGGACCATTAAAAGAAACAACATTAATCTTACATTTGGAAGCCACTAATTTGGAGATCGAATTGGCAAAAACAGCTTGATTTAAACGACCAATTACTGCAATGAAATTACCAGTATTAGGATATTGAAATTTCATTTCTTGAACTGGATATTCTTGAGAGTTTGGAAGGTTAGAATAATATCCAATCATTTCTAAGCAAACCATTCCTAATACATTTTTCTTATCAATACTTTCGGCATGGATTGCACTCCCCATCTGATCAGTTCTAAAAAAAGGGGGTTCCTCTAACGTGTATGCGACCAGTTCAATTTGGTGTTTTAGATTTTTTATAATGATGTTCCTTCCGATTTCTAATAAACCTGCAATTCCGCTAGCATTATCATCGGCACCAGGTAGTTCATGACAAGTGTCATAATGTGCACCAACAATTATTTTCTTAGAAAACTGAACGCCATATTTTGCAATTATATTCTTGTAATTAACCCCGTGTATCGTAAACTGTTGATAATAAACAGTATCTGCGCTAGCTTGAAGCGAAGTAAAAATGTAAGTAGCAATAGAATCTAAAATTTCAGGATGTTTATAATTTCTAGCAGGTTGAATGTTAGAAAGAAAATTAACAGTTTCTTTTAATTGTAAACTATCAACAGAAAGTGGAAAATGGATCTTTATATCAGGCGAAGTTGAATTTGTACCGAAGCAAGGCAATAATAGAAGTAAAGTCAAACAACTTAATAAAGTTATATTTTTCATCATTATTAAAATTAATGTTTTTTCATCTATTACTGGTCAGAGGTTTGGGTATATGTTCTTTACCTAGTATCTTTATTGTAAAAAAAGATAATGACAGTTCATTTTAATATCGACGCAGCAGAATGGAGTTTTAAAGAAGAACTACCGTTTGACATCATAAGAATAAAAGATGAGTTAAAAGATTTTGAATTGCCTTTATATGATGAGGACGACAATGAGACTGAGCGAGTGATTTTACCAAATTGTAGAGTGATTGAACTGATTGGTGAAGATGAATCATTTTTAGTAATTCTTGAGTTAGCGTTAATACATGATGCGAAAGTAGAAGAAATCAGTGATACAGAGCAATTATACAATATCGCCTTGAAAGTTGACATGCCTGTATGGCAGCAAGGCGAAGGAATTGGCGTTTTTTATAGCTGGAAAAACTTGCCTGCGGATTTACAAGACATGAAATTTGGTTAAGATGATAAACCCTAAGGATATACACGAATTGATTAGTCACGTTGAAACTTTTCATGATGCTTTCGGAATTGGAAATAATCAAAAACCAACGGTGAAATTGGAAGAAAAAGATTTTCAGTTGCGTTTTGACTTGATGAAAGAGGAGAATGAGGAGTACCTTGAAGCCGCTAAAAATGGGGACTTAGTAGAAGTTGCTGATGCCTTGGGAGATATGATGTATATTTTATTTGGTACAATTATGAAGCATGGAATGCAACATAAGATTGTAGAAGTTTTTGAAGAAATTCAAAAAAGTAACATGAGTAAATTGGGAGCAGATGGTACGCCAATCTATCGTGAAGATGGAAAAGTTTTAAAAGGACCACACTATTTCAAGCCTGATATACGTTCAATTTTAGAAAAATAATCACCTGTATGCAATCATTCTTAAAAATATTTACATTAGTTAGTATTGTGTTTCTTTTACAATCTTGCATCGCCTTTAAAGACTTAGAATATAAAGGAATAGATAGTTATGAGGTTGAAGAGATTTCGATGAGTGGAGTTAAATTAAGTTTATCTGTGAAAATTGAAAATCCAAATTGGTTTAAAATTAAAGCAAGAGGTGGGGAAATTGATGTTAAGCTTGGCGGAAATAGTTTAGGAAAGTTTATGTTAGCTGATGAAGTGATTCTTCCCAAAAAAAGTGATGGCGTTATATTAGTTAGGGTTGAAAGTAAATTCAAATCGTTTTTAGGAGGAGGACTGATTGGAATTATGTCTATGATACAAAATGGTGGTGAAGTTGAAATAGAGCTAGAGGGTCATATAAAAGCGCATGCATTAGGAGTAACCAAGAAAATTCCTATTTCAACAAAGGAAAAAATAAGATTGTAATTTCACCCTACTTTTTTAATAATATTAAAATACGTTAAAAACCTTATTTTTAATTATTTTTTTTACGCCATGTAATAAGGGTTTTATTAATTTTTTACTTGAAATAATAAAACGAAATTTCTGTCTCTTTCTTGCAGTAATTAAAACACTACATATTGACTGTATTTATTGCTATCTGCAGTTAGTTTTCAGAGTTAATTTTCCTAAAATAGTGGCGAGTTTTTTATTAAAACCCATCACTGCCAAGTTCGTAGTGGTGGATTTTGATATGATAATAAATATTGTTTTTTTATTTAATTGTTTAAATATAGTATAAAAGTTGTTAACATGCTGTTGAAAAGTAATACGGTAAAAACCTTAACTTTTGCAGGTTTACTACGTTAAGTAAATACACTACTAAACTAAATGATTATGGAAAATGTTATTTTAAATTACAGCTACAGATACCCTAGGGTTATGTTTAGAAATGGAGAAACAAAGTATGGAATTTTGTACGGAATTTATAATAAGTCAAAGAAGAAAATAGAATATTATTTTGCGGATTCTACCCAAATTAGAAAGTCAGATATACCAAATAAACATATCTCTTATGATTGGGTGAGGCAGTTAAAAAATAAGATTAGTCCTGTAGAAATATTGAAAGTAGAGTACTTAAATTAATTATTATCTATTGCGGTTAAAATGTCTTTGTCCATAGATGAAGACATTTTTTTGTATCCGTTATTTCCAAATTTCAATCTGATAATATAAGCCTTCACTTTATTTAGTAGATAAGCTTTTGAAATAATCCAGTTTTCATTATTCCATTTGATGTCCCTTGTAATTGAATAATTAATCAGTTTTTCTATTAACTCAGTATCATTAATGTTTTGAAAACATTCCTCAGGAGTATTACCTTTTAACTGTTGAGGAGTATAAAACTTTACTGCAAAATCTCGAAGTATTCCCTTCTCTCGTAAATTGATTTGAAATCTTGAAAAATATACAGTGTCAATTGGTATTAAAACATCAGGAGTAACACCACTTTCTGAATAAACAATTCTGCCTTTTTTTGTGAAAAACTTTAAAGAGTCGTGAAGTGACATCTGCTTTTTATTATACAGCTCCCCGCTTTCAATCCTCATATAACGTTCCATTTTGTATTTTCTTAGTTCGTTTTCCAGGTAAGGTTTTTGAATACATCTGCCTGAGGGGAGATAGTATTTAGCGATAGTTAAATTAATTCTTGATTTATCCTTTAAAGGAATTACAGCTTGTACTAAGCCTTTACCAAAAGTTCTTCTTCCTACAATAGTGGCCCTATCATTATCTTGTAAGGTTCCAGCTAATATTTCACTAGCACTAGCGCTATTTCTATCAACAATAATTGTAAGTGGAATAGTTTTAAGCATTCCAGATCCATCTGCAATCTTATAATCAATATTATTTTGCCTTTTTGTAGAAAGGATCGTATCTCCAGTATTTAAAAACTCATTACACAAGGATTCCACAGATTTTAATAATCCACCAGGATTCCCTCGAACATCAATAATCAAGTTTTTGGCCCCCTTGCTTATTAATTCTTTAGTTGCTTCTTTAAATTCTAAAAATGTTTTTTGCGCAAATCGGTTTATTTGAACAAATCCTGTGCTATCGTTCAGTAAGAATGCAGCTTCGATACTGTAAATGGGTATTTCTTTTCGTGTTAATTGTACTGATAGTCTCTTTTTTCCAAATGGGCGATAAATTAAAACCTTAAGTTTACTTCCCGCTTTTCCTCTTAGTAGTTTGGATAGACTATCAATAGATATTTCGCCTAGGGTAAATTCGTTTCCGTTTAATCCAATTAATCTATCACCAGCTAATATTCCAGCTTTTTTGGAAGGACCACCTTCAATTGGTGAAACGACAACAAGTGAATCGTCAATAATTCGATATTCGATACCAATTCCTACAAAATTACCACGCATCTTTTCTCTTACTTGATAAACCATTTCTGCAGGAATGTAGGTGGAATGTGGATCTAAGTGTCCTAATAAGGCTGTAATTGCGTAATCAGTTGCTTGTGATTGGTTTACAGTATCTACATATCTTTCTAAAACTTTAGAAATCACTTCTTCAACTTTTCCATTGTTTGATGAAAAGGAGACCAGTGGTCCATCTTGGTACAAGTATTTACCAAGTAGTAATCCAATGACAGTGAAAATCGCTGCTGCGATAGATAGATAAGAATAGTAAGATTTGTTATTGTCCATCTGTTAGAAAAGGATCTCCAATTTGATTAACTTCAATTCCTGCTGTTTTTAGAAAGTCTATACCAGAGGAGTCTTTGTAACCTTTAATAAAAACAACTCTTGTTATACCAGCTTGCAAAACTAGCTTGCTGCACTCTTTACAGGGAGAAAGTGTAATGTACAAAGTAGAATTTGTTCCTTTGTTATTTGATCTTGCTAATTTTAGAATAGCGTTGGCTTCTGCATGTAAAACATGCCAATGTGTACTACCGTCTTCTGTTTCACAACAATTATCAAATCCCGTTGGTGTTCCGTTAAACCCATCGGAAATTATAATGTTGTCTTTGACAATAATTGCACCCACTTTTTTACGCACACACTGACTGAGTTTCGCCCATTCTAGTGCCATTCGTAAATAAGCTTTATCGTATCTAAGTTGCTTGCTTATAATAAGATCCTCTTTTGCTAAATTCATAGTACTGCAAAGTAACTTCATTTTAGTAAGATTATGAAAGATCGCGGTGATTATTGGTATATTTGTAAGGTATTTAGGCTTCCGTCTTTTAGGTAGTCGATAATTTGTAAGATGAAATTAGATCAACAAAGTTCAAGAGATTTAGAATTTGATAAAGTTAAAATGCTTTTATCGGACTTTTGTAAATCGAATAAAGCGAGAGAAAATTCAAATAATATAAGACCTTTTAGTAATATAGAATTGTTGAAGATAGAATTGGATATTCTTGATGAAATAGGTTCTATATATAATAATGACAGTTTGGTTTTCCCGCATCCTAATTCAGAAGATATAGATCATGCGCTAAAATTAATTGATATAGAAAACGGAGTTTTAATTTTAGATGAATTAATAAAAGTTTATCGTCTTTGTATCGGAACCCGTCAGTTGATTGAATTTTCTACCAAAAATAAAATCGCCTACCCTTTAGTACATGAAGCATGTTGTCACATTACAAGTGTTAAAGCTGTATTAATAATAATTGAACAGGTGCTAAGTGCTAAGCTTACTATTAAGAATGATGCAACGCCAACGCTTTTCAAAATTAGATCACAGCAGAAGTCCAATCAAATCGAGATTAATAAAAACTTTGAAAAGGCATTAATAAGTTATAGGAAAAGCGATGTGCTTGCAGATACTGAGGAGACTTTTTATGATAATCGAAGATTGTTGACGGTTGTTTCGGCACAGAAGAAAAAAGTCAAGGGGAAAGTACATGGAATTAGTTCGAAAGGAGTTTATACATATGTAGAGCCTGTAGATAATGTGCAGATTAGTAAAGCACAGGAAAAATTAAATATTGAGGAATCAAATGAGATTTTCCAAATCCTAAAGGAGATAACAGATTCCTTAAGATCCGAAAGAGGGAATCTAGAGGCGTTTCAGCGTTTACTTATACGTTTTGATGTATATAATGCGAAAGTACTATTTGCGAATACTTATAATGGCGTAAAACCTAAGATTAGTACCGATAGAAATATGTATTGGCGTGGAGCAATTCATCCGCTATTATTTTTAAAAAATCAAGAACTTGGCCTAACTACAATTGGTCAAGAGTTAGAACTTAGAAAAGAAAAACGATTTTTAGTTGTTTCAGGTCCAAATGCGGGAGGTAAATCTATTACCTTAAAAACAGTTGGCTTATTACAATTAATGTTTCAATGTGGAATGTTTATTCCTGTCGATGATGTTAGTGAGTTTTGCTGGTTCGATAATATTTTATCGGATATAGGAGATAATCAATCTATCGATAATCAATTAAGTACATATAGTTATCGTTTATCCAGGATGAAATATTTTCTGGAAATTGTTAATAAAAACACGCTTGTGTTACTTGATGAATTTGGATCTGGTTCAGATCCTGAACTGGGAGGAGCGCTCGCTGAAGTTTTTTATGAAAAGCTTTATGCCACTAAATGTTTTGCTGTAATTAATACACATTATACTAACATAAAGATTCTTACGTCTGGTTTAGATGAAGCTGTTAACGCTTGTATGCTCTTTGACACTGTACATTTGAAACCACTTTATCAATTGTCAGTTGGTCAACCAGGATCATCATTTACGTTTGAGGTGGCAAGGTTAAATGGAATTCCTGCTGGTTTTATTGATGAAGCAAAAGAAAAAGTATCGGAAAGTAAGGTAAGATTAGATGAGTTAACTACATCATTACAAAAAGAAAAATCGAAATTTAATAAGATGAATAAGCTTCAAATTAAAATGAGTAATGAAGCGAGATTACTCATTACTGATTATGAAGCACGATTGGAAAAAATAATTGATAAATCTGAGCAACAGATTAGATTTTTCGAACAGCAAACTAAGTTTACGCAAGTAGGAAAAAAAATATTTGATTTAATAGGTAAACACAAAGGAAAGGAAACAAATCAGGCGCTTAATTCTGCTGTAAAAAAGTTTATTACAATAGAAAAATCAAAAGCGTTGGAACATAAAAGCGCTATTGTTTTAGATCAAAGTATCAAGGTCCAAAAACTACCCAAACTCTCTAAAAAGGTAATTAAACCAACAGAAAAAATTGAGCATAGAAAACCAATAAAAAAATTAAGTATTGGAGACCGAGTCAAGATTACTAATTATGCTAAATCTGGTATTATAGAGGAAATTAATGGAGATAAAGTAGTCGTAGTAATAGGCGTTTTTAAAGTTAAGGCACAAAAAAAAGACCTATTTCATCCATAGGTCTTTCTAATATTTTTAAGTTGATCAATACGTATCGATTAACCTAACATCTGTAATGATTTAACTTCCTCTTCGGAAAGGTATCTAAACTCTGACCTAGAAAGATTCTTTTTAGTTAATCCTGCGAAATACACTCTATCCTGCTTCTTAATATTGTAACCCAAACCTTCAAAAATCTTTTCGGTAAGTCTGTTTACTTGCGAATGAATTTCTATACCAATTTGGTTTTTACTTGTTTTACTATAAGCGATATCTTGAACTTTTATAAAAATTCCATGTTCGTTTCTATATCCAGCTTGTAGCTTGTCGAAATCTTCCCTTTTGAGTGGTTTATCCAATTCAATCTGATAGATTTTTTTAACATCGTGTTTTGGATGAGAAAGTTTTAAAATCATATCCTGGTCATTAGTTAAAAGTAATACTCCAGTAGAATTTCTTTCCATTTTACCGACAGGTAATACTTGGTATTTACAGAAGTTTTTTATTAAATTACCTACTGATTTAGCCTTACTAGGGTCATCAGTGACAGCATGAAAATCTTTCGGTTTATTAATTAAAATGTAAACAGGTTTAATATGTGATAATGTTTGTCCCTCATATTTAACTATATCACCAGGTGAAACTTTATAGCCCATTTCAACTATAATCTCCCCATTTACAGTAACAGAACCCAATTCAATTAATTGATCAGCTTCTCTTCTTGAGCAAATTCCAGCTTGCGCGATATATTTATTTAATCTTGTTTTTCCATCACCTATATTAGCTTCTTTTGAAGTTAATTTTTTTCTTGCCCCTCCTGTTCCAGATCTCTTCTTTCCAAATTTTACTGCAGCTGGATCGTGATTTCTTTTATTACTTCCTCCAGTTTTCTTTTGATTCGCCATGATACTACTATTTTAATAGATTGTTCAGTAATTTTTTTTCTTACTTACTACCTTCTACAATTATTACTATTTCCCCTTTCGGAGGATTTTTCTCGAAATAATCACCCAATTCTGAAACAGTACCTCTGTGGTATTCCTCATAAATTTTTGTTATTTCTCTTACTACAACAGCTTCCTTGTCAGCACCAATAAACTCCTTAATTTGGAGTAATGTTTTTACAAGCCTGTGCGGTGATTCGTAAAAAATGATAGTACATGGTAAGGTAGCTAAAAATTTTAATCTTGTTTGTCGACCTTTTTTATGTGGTAAAAACCCTTCAAAGAAAAATTTATCACATGGCATTCCACTTCCCACTAAAGCAGGAACAAAAGCGGTTGGACCCGGTAAACATTCAATAGTTACGCCTTCTTTAACACATGATCTAACAAGTAGAAAGCCAGGATCGGAGATACCTGGAGTGCCTGCGTCTGAAACCATTCCTATTGTTTCCCCCGCTTTTATTTTTTCTATTATAGACGCCGAAGTATAGTGTTCGTTGTGGGCATGATGTGCCCACATTTTTTTTTCAATTTCTAAATGCTTCAGAAGTTTACCCGTTTTACGAGTATCCTCTACGAGTAATATATCAACTGATTTGATCGCTTCGATTGCTCTTAAAGTAATATCTCCAAGATTTCCAATCGGAGTAGGTATAAGGATAAGTTTTCCCATAATTATTTACCGTTGAATTCACTCATTACTCTTTGAATTGGATTAACAGAAAATGCTTTAATCAAGTCGGAAATAATATCTATTCGATTTTGTAAAGATTTTAGTTCTTCCTCAGTCCATTCACCAAGCACATAATCTATTTGATTTCCTTTAGCAAACTCAGCAGCTATTCCAAAACGAACTCTAGCGTAATTAGGATTACCTAATAACTCTTGAATGTTTTTTAATCCATTATGACCACCGTCACTACCTTTAGGTCGCAAACGAATTTTACCGAAAGGCAAAGCCAATTCATCAGTAAGTATTAAAACACGTTCTTGAGGTATTTTCTCCTGTTGCATCCAATAACGAACTGCCTTACCTGATAAATTCATGTAAGTTGAAGGTTTTAAACAAATCAGTTTTCTACCTCTATTCTTTACTTCGGCAACATCACCTAATCGATCCGTCCTAAAAGAAGAATTGGACGCATTTACAAATGCGTCCAATATCTTAAAGCCAATGTTATGGCGTGTTTCTTTATATTCTGACCCAATGTTACCTAATCCTACGATCAAGTATTTCATGGAAAAATATTATTATTCAGCAGCTGGAGCAGCTTCTTCACTCACAGCTTCTTCAGCTCCTTCTTCAGCTCCTAATCTTGCACTACGTGTTACTTGTACTCTTGCTACTACAGCACCCGGTAAGTTTAAAATTTCAACTCCCTCAATAGCTGTAATTGATCTTACTTGAACAGACCCTCCTAATTCAATATTAGTCATATCAACTTCAATTGTATCAGGTAACTTACTTGCTTCACCTTTTAATTTAATTTTTCGAAGTATTGTTTGAAGTTTACCTCCATTAGCAACTCCAACACATTTTCCTGTAGTTACTACAGGAATTTCTACAACTACAGGCTTACCAGCTGGTGCTAATAAAAAATCTGCATGTGCAAGCTCTTCAGATACTACATTAAATTGAGTATCCTTTAAAATTGAAGTGTATTTCGTTCCTTCAATATTAAGTTCTACTAAATATGCATCTGGAGTGAAAATTAATTGCTTAAAAGCTTTTTGATCAGCAGAAAAATGAACTGGAGCTTCTCCTCCGTAAAGTACACATGGAACATTACCACTTGCTCTTACTGCAGCAGTATCTTTTTTTCCAACACTGTTTCTTACTTCTCCTTTAATTTGAACCGTTTTCATGACTTTGAATTTAATTTTTTATGCAATAAAATGTTTGCTTATTGATTGTTGATTTAACAAATTCTCGATTACAGTTCCAAATAAATCTGAAACTGAAATCACTTTAACTTTTTTGTTTTCTCTCGTTAAAGGTATTGTATCTGTAACTACTAACTCTGTTAGTACTGAATTTTCTATTCTTTCGTGAGCTGGTCCTGATAAAACAGGGTGAGTACAAACAGCTCTTACACTTTTTGCACCATGCTCCATCATCATTTCGGCTGCTTTAGTTAAAGTTCCAGCGGTATCAATCATATCATCTACGATTATAACATCTTTTCCTTCGACATTTCCAATAACAGTCATAGCTGATATTTCGTTCGCTCTTTCTCTTTGTTTATAACAAATCGCTAAATCGACATCTAAATATTTAGCATAAGCATTTGCGCGCTTAGTTCCTCCAGTATCAGGAGCAGCCATTACAATATCTAAATTTTCCGATTCTTTTAACGTCTTGATGTACGGTAAGAAAATGGTACTTGCATAAAGATGGTCCACAGGAACTTCAAAGAATCCTTGAATTTGATCAGCATGTAAATCCATTGTAATTACTCTTGTAACACCAGCAGCAGTTAATAGGTTAGCAACCAATTTAGCGCCAATTGAAACTCTTGGCTTATCTTTTCTATCTTGTCTTGCAAAACCATAATAAGGAAGTACTGCAATAATATTAGCAGCACTAGCTCTTTTGGCTGCATCTACCATCTGTAAAACTTCAAACAAGTTTTCAGTTGGAGGCATTGTCGATTGTAGAATAAACACATCATCTCCTCTAACGGATTCCTCAAATGAAGGCTGGAATTCACCATCACTAAAACGGAAAATCTTAACATTTCCTGTTGTAGTGCCTAGTTTTTCAGCTACTTTGTTTGCTAAAACCTGCGTTGCTGATCCAGCGAATATTTTAAAATTGTTTGCCATATTCCTTATTAATACAAATGCAAATGCCCCCAAAAAGGGCATGCAAAGATAATTATAAAAATTCAATATATCCAATGCTTATTGTTAATAACTTCATTTTCTTTTTTTTTAGACTAAAAAACACTATAATTTTTTTGGTTAGAAACCGAAAAATGATTGTTAGTTTTGTCAATATGATATTAGATCGGTTTTTAATATGTTTTTTTGTTTTTATTTTCTGTGTAAAAACAGGGGTGACGCAAATTGATACTATTAGAGTATTTGGGAAAGAATTATTATTGGAAGAATTATATAGAAATTCTGACAAGGATAACTTTATTAAGTGTGAAGTTGGTATTGGCGCAAAAAAAGTTGCTGCAAAAATTAGAGTTAGAGGTGACTCGTCTAGAAAATTCGATAAAAAGTCATTAAAAATCAAATTTTACATTAACGGTGGAATACAAACGTTAAACTTAAATGCAGAGTATAAGGACAGGTCTTACATGCATCAGCATTTATCTGCTTTTATTTTTAGAAATACAGGAGTTCCAACATTTAAGACAGAATATAAAGTTTTAATGATTAATAATGAGTTTAAAGGAATTTATTTACAGGTAGAGAATATTGACACGAAATTTTTGAAGAGGAATAATTTGAATGTCGAGGGGAACTTATATAAAGCAAAAAAAGATGGTGCAAATTTATCCGTTTTTGATGATGTTATTGGTAGATGGCAGAAGAACAGTAATAATAATGGTGATAAAAAGGGATTACATGATCTTATTATAAACCTTAATCAAGTGCCTGATTCTTGTTTTTTACGTTTTGTTAAAAAAGCGTTTGATTATGATAATCTAATCAGTTCTATTGCAATTAATTCATTAATAGGGAATGGCAGTACTTATTATCATAATTATTTTTTATTTCATGATATTACAGGGTCTGGAAAATGGATGTATTTCCCTTGGGATATGGATAAGTCAATGGGTTCGTACGATACAAGGCTACCGTATTACTACTCAAGTTGGAGTAGTAAGATTCACGGTGGTCAACCTGAAAACCCGCTTGTTTATAGATTATTGCATGATAAGAAAGGTTTTTCTGATTACAAGGAAAAAATAAAATTTCTTTCTAAGACTATTTTTAACACTTCTAAATTACTCCCAGAAATTAAAATTTTGAAGAAGCAATTAGCACCTTACATCGCGAGCGATAAACAAGATGATATTCCTTCAATCAAATATTGGGAAAAGGAAGTTGAAAAAATTGTAAGATATATTAAAGAAAAACCAAAAGTTCAAAAAAGCCAATTTCAAGAATTTCCTAGTTTATTCTCTTTAAATAACGAGGCTGGTTATCAGTTTGATAAAACAGTTAGGCTTAGTTGGGAAGAGTCAAAAACAAATATTGATTCAATCGTTTATCATCTGAAAATTTCGCCAAGTAAAGTATTTAAAAGTGGAGTAATAGAGTACAAAAATTTACGTAAAACAAATATTGTTATTGACAGTCTAGAACCAGGTAGATACTATTGGCACGTAGTTGCTGATAATGGTAAATTTAAAGTGAATGGTTTCAACGCGAGAAATTATTTTGATGTAGGGAAAGCAGTGATTTTAGGAGGTGAAATTAAAGGTGAAAAGGTTATTAAAAACGCTCAAGTTGTTATTTGGAAAGATTTGAAAATCGGAAAAAATTCATCATTAACTTTCGGAGAAGGCGTTACTGTAAAATTAAATCCCAAAGTGCGAATTTTTAATAAAGGAGTACTTAGAATTATCGGACATAAAAATCAACCTGTAGTATTAACGAATAGAAAGAAAGAAAAAGGCTGGTTGGGAATATTCTCAACAGGTTATCTAGAAATAAACTATGCCTATTTTTCAGGAGTAATTGGAGAGAGTGTAGTGAGACAGATTGATGGTACAGCAAAAATGCAAAATACCCTATCTCAATATAACTCAGTGAGAGAGACCGTTAGTTTTAATAAATGTCCAGTTATCATTAATGATAATGTTGTAAAGAATAGTAAAGGTGAAGGCCTTCTTTTTTTAAAATGTAGCGGGATAGTTAAGCGCAACAGTTTATTTGGAATTCCAGACGCAATTGAAGCGACTTATTGTAAAGATTTGCTTATTACCGAAAACTTTATGATTGATGCTTCTGATGATGGTATTGATGTGAATTTCGGATCGAATGTATACGTTACACATAACACAGCAATTAACTGTAAGGATAAAGGAATGAGTATTACAAGTACTGAAAGTGATTCTACTATATTTTTCGAGCACAACTACATTCAAAATTGTACTAGAGGAATTGGCGTAGAAGGTAAAGGCGTAGTTAATTTGAATAAAAATATTTATTACAATAATAAGGAGCAATTATTTTTGGAAACTACAAAAGGCCTAACTGTTTATTCTAATGGAGAGCACTTCAATACCTTGGATAAAATAGATATTCATGTAGATATTTCCAATCAAAAAACTTTCTCTAAAGAATACTTAGATGGATTAAATATAGAAATGAAAGTTGATAAAAATAAAAATAAAGTTAATTCGATTACTTTAATTAGTAAGCATACTTTTCCTATAAGTTTAAAAGGTGTATCTATTAGAAGTGGAAAAAAAGTTTTGTACCAATTTAATGAACACGAGATTATTTTCCCATCAGAAAAACTTATTTTGAGAAGTAGTCAGTCAAAAAAAATCTTTAAGTACAATGTTCTTAATGATGTTAAGGCGAAGAAGAAGATTAAACTGTTTTATAAAAACGAAACAATTACACAGAAGATAAAAAAAAGTAATTATTGGTCTTATGTTGTAGGTTTTGTTCTTCTCACATCAGTTGTTGGACTCCTTATTATCAAAAAGAAAAAGTGAATGCGTAAAATACAGTTAGTTATATTGTTAGCAGTTCTTATAGTTTCATGTTCTTCACAAACAAAACGGCAAGCTAAAACTGGTGTTTTTATTAACGAGTTGGTTTTTGAAAATAACAACTTAAATCAGCTTTTATATATTGAGATTTACAATAATTCGGGTGATTCTTTGAGCCTTAAAGAAGCTGTTCTAGTTGTAAATGATAAAGTTGTTAAATTATCAGTAAAGTCATTTTTACAAGATAAAAGTTTTGGGTTTTATAAAGTAAAGAGCAAGTTAAAGAACAAATCCTTTAAGATATTGTTGAAAATAAATGGAGAGGTTTTAGATGAAATTACTTGGAAAGGGCAGAATAAATCAGAGTTTATTGGAAGATATCCCAACGGAGATAATTTGTACAGATTGAAATCTAGGAGTTTGGGTAAAACAAATAACTGGACTTCTGTTAGGATTTCAAAACCTAAATTTAATATTAAGTCTGGAGTATATAAAATAGCTCAAAAACTTATTTTAAAGCAGGAGTATTTAAATATTCCAATGTACTATTCTGTGGATGGAAGTGAGGTAACTAAAAAGTCTATAAAATACAATGATCCAATTGAGGTTAGGAAAAACATGGCTTTGAAGGCAAAGTATATTGGTGTCGATTTTAAGAGTAAAACAAAAGTAATGTCAATTTTAATTGGGGAAAAGACTTCGCTTCCAATTGTGTCAATAGTCTTGGATTCCTTGCAGTTTTGGGATGATATTATTGGTCTAGTTAAAAAAGGACCAGGGGCTGAAAAAAAATTCCCTTATCAGGGAGCCAATTATTGGAAAGACACAAAATTGAATGCGAATTTCCAAGTTTTAAATTCAAATAAAAAGGAAATCATAAATGAACTTGCTGGGGTTAAAATTCATGGTAATTATTCTAGAATTCAATCTTTAAAAGGTCTTAGAATAAAAGCAGAAAAGAAAAATTTTAATTTTTCGCCGTTCTCTAATAAAAAACTAAATTCTTTCCCTGAAATCACACTACGTGGAGCGGGACAGGATATGGGGCAAGGGCATTTAAGAGATGCCTTTGCGCACAATTATTTTGGTGGAAAATTAAATATAGATGTACAATCTTCAGCTCCCGTAGTGGTATTTGTTAATGCAAGATATTACGGTTTAATGTATTTCAGAGAAGTCTATAATCCAACTTATTTCAGTCAACATTATAACTGTATTGAGGGTGTAAGCATGTTGAAGCTTTGGGGGATTCCAATGTGGGGAGCTAAAAATGATGGCGGTTTTTCTAAAGTGAAGGAATTTATTAATGAAGGGAAATCAGAAGAAGCTGTTGCTTATTTTGATTTCAAGAATTGGATGGATTATTATATTATTGAAACATATTCAGGAAATAAGGATTGGTTCCCTAACAATGCAAAATTTTGGAAATCCAAGTCTGCTGGAAAGTGGAGATATGTGTTAAATGATTTAGATGCTGGTTTCGGAAGAACTTCTGAGAGTCACTACAAGTACAATTCTTTTAAATTTTTAGAAGAAAAGAGTCCTAACTTAGAATTTAAGGTCTTTATGTCAAACAAACGTTTAAAGCAACAATTTCTCCTTAGATATATGGATGTTTTAAATACGGTTTTAAATGCTGACTCTATTGCTAGATATGCCTTAGAACATAAGGAATATATAAATAATGAAATGCCTCGTTTTTTTAAACACCATACTTGGAATAGAAGTTTAAAAAAATGGAATGAGTTTGAAATTCCAAAACTGTTTACTTTCTATGAAAAAAGAACCCAAGTTATTAGGGCGCAGCTTCAAGATCATTTCTCATTAGAAGACCCTTTTTTGTTGAAAATTAATAATAATGGAGACTTTATTTTAAATAGTATTGAAAGTTCAGGAAGTATTGAAGCTTACTACTTCCCAAATCAGTCTATTACTATCTCATCAAGTAATGAAGGATTTTCCCATTTTATTGTAAATGGGAAAAAGGTACTTGGATCAACTATTAAGGTTTCTGGTAAATCAAAAGAAATAATAAATATTAAAATTGTTTCTAAGTAAGAAGTACCATGTTTTATTCTTTGAATAAATTCAGATGATTACATTGCTAATAAAAATGACTTTAATTCTGAGAATTTAGGCTGGATCAAAGTGGCTACTTTTGTTCTATTCATGAACTCTTGTAATCTTGCAGGAACTTCAATTTTCCTTCCAATTACAGGCTCTACAACTTCGCCAAATTTTGCAGGGTGAGCAGTTTCTAAAACAATACCTTGAACATCGTGACTCTTTTGATATTCCTTCAAAGCCATGTATCCAATAGTTCCATGTGGTTCCATTAGATAGCCAGTTCTTGAAATTACATCTTTCATTCCCACCCTAGTTTCTTCATCAGCGTAAGAATATCCCGCGATTGATTTTTTAACAGCTTCCCAATCACCATGATGAATTTCCAAAATACGAGCGAAATTGGAAGGGTCTCCAATATCCATTGCATTTGAAATTGTGAAAATAGATGGTTTTGGAACGTATTTTCCTGTTTTTAAATATTGAGGAATAATATCATTTACGTTTGTTGCTGCAATAAATCGATCAATAGGTAATCCCATTTCTCTTGCAAATAATCCAGCGGTAAGGTTACCATAGTTACCAGAAGGACATGAATAAACAATCGGTTTTTTCTTATCTTCTAATTGCTCGTAAGAACTGAAATAATAAAAAGACTGTGGTAAAAAACGGGCAACATTAATACTATTAGCAGACGATAACTTCATCGCACCTCTTAAGTCAGTATCATTAAAAGCTGATTTTACCATACTTTGACAATCATCGAACGTCCCATCAACTTCTAAAGTGCTAATGTTTTGTCCCATCGTCGTTAATTGCTGCTCTTGTATTTTTGAGACTTTCCCTTTTGGGTATAATATAACAACATCAATACCTTCAATTCCTAAAAATCCTGCTGCAACTGCGCTCCCTGTATCTCCAGAAGTTGCGACTAAAATAGTAACTTTTTCTCCACTTTGTTCAACAAAATGAGACAAACATCGTCCTAGAAATCTTCCTCCAACATCCTTAAAAGCACAAGTTGGTCCGTGCCATAATTCTAAAGAGAAAACATCTTTTTCAACCGGCACAAGCGGTAATGGGAAATTAACAGTTTCTGAAACAATTTGTTCCAACTTATCATCAGGGATTTCACCATCTACAAATCTTTTAGCAACCTCAAAACCAAGTTCCTCAACAGACTTTCCTGATCCAATTAATCCAGCAGGTAATTTTTCAATTCGCTCTGGAAAATATAAACCTCCATCAGGTGCTAAACCTCTAATTACTGCATCTCTAAAAGATACGTCTTCTGCTTTTTTATTAGTACTGAAATATTTCATCTTACTTAATTATTTAATAATTCTTGCGCCTTCAGAATTTATCTTACTTACATGAATTTCATAATCTACTCCGTATTCTTTGTAAATTTCACCCATTGCTTCCTTTACGTTTAATGCTTGTTCTTTTCCTTTTGAAAGTGCGAAAATTGATGGTCCCGATCCTGAAATTGAACAACCCAACGCACCTGCTTCCATACTTGCTTTTTTAACGCTAGCGTATCCTGGAATTAGTATAGAACGTATTGGTTCAATTACAACATCTACTAAAGACCTTCCGATTAAATCGTAATCTTTAGAATATAATCCTGCGATTAAACCCCCAACATTACCCCATTGAGTAATTGCTTTTTTCAAATCAATACCTCCTTTTAAAACTCTTCGGGCATCACGTGTTTTTACTTCAATTTGAGGATGAATAACAGTTGCCCAAAGTTCTTCAGGAGATTCAATTTTTATAATATCTAAAGGTTCGTAGCTTCTTACTAATGTAAAGCCACCACATATACTAGGAGCAACATTGTCAGCATGTGCAACGCCAGTTGCGCATTTTTCGCCTTGCATTGCAAATTCAACCAATTCTTTACGTGTGTATGGTTCTCCTAGTAAATAATTAACAGCAATTACAGCTGCTGCAGAACTTGCTGCAGAACTACCAATACCACTTCCAGGTTTAACACCTTTAGTAAGCTCAATTTCAAAACCTTGAGTCGAACCTAGTTTTTTAAGTAATGCTTTAACTGCAACACCAGCAACATTTTCATCTACTGAAAGCGGTAAATTATCGGCATTATGAATAGCTGTAATTACAACTTCATGGGAGTCGGTTTTTGTAACAACAACTTCATCTCCAGGGAAATCTAAAGCCAATCCTAATACATCAAATCCGCAAGCAACGTTAGCTATAGTGGCTGGGGCAAATACTTTAACTTGATCCATTCTAATCTTATTTAATAATTTGCTATTCTAACAATATCAGCAAAAACTCCAGCGGCAGTCACGCCAGCACCGGCTCCAGCACCTTGTATAACCATCGGTTGCGCTACATACCTGTCGGTGTACAGCGCTACTGTGTTATCAGTTCCTTGCAAGTTGTAGAAAGGATGGGCAGAATCTACAGCTTGTAAATCAACTGTTGCTTTCCCGTTTGAATATTTAGCAATTACTCTTAGTTTTTTATTCTCTGCTTGCGCATCGTTTACCATTTTTTTAAATGTTGCTTCATCTGATTTTAGTAAAGCAAAAAAATCATCAACAGAGTCAACATCAAAACATGCTTTTGGTAAAATGTCACCAACAACTATGTCGTTAAATTCCATCTTAATTCCAGCCTCTCTGATTAAAATTAAAATCTTACGTTTTACATCAACTCCTGATAAATCAATACGAGGATCTGGTTCAGTATAGCCTTCCGTTTTAGCTTCCATAACTATATCATGGAAAGTATTGCTGCCATCGTAATTATTGAAAATATAATTTAACGATCCAGAAACAGTCGCTTCAATTGTTTTGATTGTATCTCCTGAATGAACTAAATCGTTAATTGTTCCAATTACAGGTAAACCTGCTCCAACGTTTGTTTCGTATAAAAACTTCACGTTATTTTTTAAGCAAATCGATTTTAATTCTTGGTATAACTCATAGTCTGAAGAACAGGCTATTTTATTAGCGGTAACAATATTAATATTTCCTTCTAAGGCTTTCTTGTAAACTGATGCAATTTCGTAATTAGCAGTACAATCTACAAAAACACTATTTCTTAAGTTAAGCTCTTTAATTTCTTGAATTAAATTATCCTTATCAAACACCTTATCAGATGCTTCAACTTGATCCTGCCAATTATCTAAATCGATACCTTGACTTTGTAATAACATTTTTCTTGAATTAGCCAATCCAACAACTCTTAGGCTTATATTAGATCGTTCAGCCAAATTTGCTTGCTGCACTTTAATTTGCTCAACTAAAGTCCCTCCAACATTACCAACTCCAACAACAAAAATATTTAATCTTTTTTTATGACCTTCGAAATGATTTTCATGTAATACATTTAACGCTTTCGAGACATGCTTTTCTTCAATTACTGTAGAAATATTTCTTTCCGATGATCCTTGTGCAATAGCTCTGATATTTATACCATTACTACCTAGAGCATTAAACATTTTTCCACTAACATTAACCTGTCCACTCATCTTTTCACCAACTAAAGCAATGATTGATAAGTTGTTTTCAACTCTTGGGCTATTAACTTTCCCCATTTGAATTTCAAAGGTGAACTCTTGCTTAACTGCATTTACAGCCACATCAATATCACTAGGTGCAATTGCAAAAGTGATAGAATGTTCTGAAGACGCTTGAGTAATTAATATAATATTAACTTCAGCTGTTGAAAGTGCTCCGAATAAACGAGCAGAAATACCAGGTATTCCAATCATTCCAGACCCTGATAAACTCATTAATGCAATTTTATCAATTGAGCTAATTCCTTTAATTGGCATCCCTTCTTCATTACCAACCGAAATTAAAGTTCCTTCGTCCTGAGGCGCAAAAGTATTTTTGATGCGAATTGGTATTCCTTGTTTGTAAACAGGAAGTATCGTTGGCGGATAAATTACCTTAGCCCCAAAATGCGATAATTCCATTGCTTCTTTATAGGAAATCTTTTTTACTGGAAAAGCAGCTTTAACTTTACGCGGATCGGCAGTCATCATTCCGCTAACATCCGTCCAGATTTGTAATTCTTCCACATTTAAAGCGGCTGCGTAAATTGCTGCAGAAAAATCAGAACCCCCTCTACCTAAAGTAGAAGTTATTCCATCTTCAGTAGATGCAACAAAACCAGGTGCAACAAATATGTTTTCATTAGATTTTTCAAAAAAATACTTGATGTTATTATATGTGATATCATAAAGAACTGTCGCCCCCCCGAAAGTTTTATTTGTAAAAATTAAATTTCTTGAGTCTACTAATTCTGCTTTTAAGGCATGAGAAACAATGAAGGATGATAATTGCTCTCCAAAACTTACAATAAAATCAGAAGTTTTTAAGGATAATTCCTCAATCAAATAGACACCAGTAAGCATATCTTCTAATTGATTAAGCATTACCTTAACATTAGCAATAATACCACTTTGTTCGTTAATAGGAACTAAGGCTCTAATTGCATCAAAGTGCTTTAGTTCTATTTCTTTTACTATTTCTTTATAAGCTTCGTCACCGCTTGCAGCTAACTGACTTGCAGCTAAAAGTTTATTAGTTATCTGACTCATTGCAGAAACAACAACTAATACTCTTCCATTTTGAGCTTCCGAATTAACGATCTGAGCTACTTGTCTAATTGACTCAGCCGAACCAACTGAAGTACCACCAAATTTTAAAACCTTCATATTCTCTTATTTTTAAATTTTCGGCTTATCACCGCAATGCGCACAAAAATATTGAATTATCCCGTGATTAAATAATGATTTAACCACGAATTACATATATATATATATTATGTCTAATTTAACCGCTAAAAGGGGTGATAAAAGCAACCACTACAGTTATAATTGTTGAAATTGAAATAATATTTTTTTTCCATCAAGTTTTAAAGGTATCACTTTATTTTTTTTCAAAGAAATAACTAAATATTGAAATAACATCAATTTAAAATAGGATGATTTCCCACTCCAATTTTTTGTATAATTACAATTTTTTTGAGATATTAATATGAAATGGAAAAGTACTTTTTAGTTTACAATTTTTTTGAAACGCCAAACGATTTCGCCACTAAAGCTATGCTAATTGCTTTTGTTGGCATAGCTGCTTTGTTGTATGTAATTTTTCGAGTGCAACGTCAAAAAAAAATCAGTATTATATTCCTCTCGATATTTTGTTTGTTTTCTATCTCATGGAATGTAATATTGCAGTTTGGTGACTATAATTCATACAGTAAAATTGAGAAGTTTTACAAGCAAGGTAAAGTTAAAACTGTTGAGGGGTTTGTTAGTAATTATTCGCCAATGAATATTGAGGACCACGATTCAAATGAAACTTTTATGATAGACAGTGTTGCATTTTCATATTCCGATTACATAGCAATTGATGGTTATAATAATACTTGCGTAAATGGGGGTGTGATTTGTGGGAACGGTCAAGTAATTAAAATTGAATATATACAAACATATTGCTTAATAGTAGGAGTGACAACATCTGCTTATGTATCTAATATTACTGGAAATCAGATAATTAAGATACACTTAAAAAAGTGATTAAATTAAATGTATTGTAAATTACAATAATTTGGAAGTGCGTATTTTTTAACTAAAAGTGTTTTTTTGATTAGGTTTCTACAACTACAATAGGTGCATATAAATGCAATAAATCGGTTTTTCGGAGTAATTAAAAGATTTACAATTAAAGATGAAAGTATCAAATAAATTATTTGGAAAGTAAATTAATAACCATATTAAGCTGTTCTTTTAATTTAATTAAATCTTCAACTTCAACGTTGCCTTTCAACAGAAATTTCGATAATGTTTCAGGAATAACAATCGCTTCTTGTTCCAACAAAAAACCTTTCTTAGTTAAGCAGATGATTACTTTTCGTTCATCAGTTTTTGATCGCTCTCGCTTTAATAAGCCTTGTTTTTCCATTCGTTTGAGGAGTGGCGTAACAGTATTGGTATTTAGAATGAGCTTTTTTGCAATGTAATTAACCGAAATTTCATCGCTTTCCCATAAAACCATTAGTACCAGGTATTGCGGATAAGTAACACCGAGTTGATCCAAGTAAGGTTGATATTCTCGAGTAATTAAACGAGATGCAGCATAGACAGAAAAGCAAATTTGATTTTCTAATTTTAGTTGATCGAAATGCATAATAATATTTTAAGCTTTAATATTAGGAATTGATTACACATATCAAGCTGTAGTATTAATAAACCCGCTCAGATTTTGAGTTATTTTAGTAATTTGTTGACATGCTTATCTATCCTAGCTGGTTTCGTAATTGGTGAGAATCTTTTGTAAGGTTTACCATCAGTATCTATAAGGAACTTAGTGAAATTCCATTTTATTTTTTGTCCAAATATACTTGTGAATTCGTTTTTTAAATATTTAAAAATTGGGTGCGTATTACTTCCATTTACGTCTACTTTAGAAAACATAGGAAAGGTAACTCCATAATTGATTATGCAGCCTTCTTCTATTGATTTTTCGTCTCCTGGTTCTTGATTTCCAAATTGATTGCAAGGGAACCCTAGCACTATAAAACCGCTATCTTTGTATTTACTATAAAGCTTTTCTAACCCTTCGTATTGAGGTGTTAAACCACATTTGCTAGCAGTGTTAACAACAAGAACAACCTTGCCTTTAAAGTCATCCATACTGATGTTTTTTCCTTGAAGATTTTGAGCTTCGAACTGATGAAAATTTTTCATGATTTATTTTTAGATCGTTAGAGTTATAAATATAGTTTAATAATTTTATATCGCAAGCGATTTAACAAACACGATAAGATCTTTTATTTGTTAGTTTAACTAAAGTGAAATTATTTACTTTCGACCAAAACAAAATATCTTCCTGATGTTAGTCAAAAAAATTTCTCATTAAAAATAAACTGATGAAAATTGAAGTATTCAGTAAAAATAAAATGGACGGAAATACTATACAAAATACAAATGATTTATAAATTTTTGGGACGTCTACCAAGTTTTTGATGTTACGCTTTTAAACCAAGCCTAATTCAAACTACCTCCAATGCTCATGCATTAGCTAAAGTTCTCAGAACTATATATATCCCAGAAGATAATACTGTGCACTTTAAAGCACTGAAACATCTAAATGAGACACTTTAGATGAATTAATTATCTATGCGTTTATAATTACTTTATTAAAATAGTAAGCGCAATTGCTAAAGTAGCATCTGCACAAGGTGAAGGTGTTTTTGCTAGTTATTGAATTAAGCAAAACTTAAAAAACTACTAAATAAAAAAGAGAAATTACTAGTTGGTAGTTTACTTTCTTATTTGAAAGATTCAATGCACCATTAGTAATTTCTCTTGTTTTTATTTTAACACAAAGTGTTATTAATGCTCATGTCCACCTGGTCCATGTACATGTCCGTGCTCTAGTTCTTCATCAGTAGCAACTCTTACATCAACGATTTCAACATCAAAGTTTAGATTCATTCCTGCAAGAGGATGATTCATATCAAGTTCTACATCTTCATCTTCAATTCCAGTAACAATTGCTAAAGCAGGTCCCCCCTCAGTTTCAACTTGAACTTGCATTCCAGTAATTAGCTCTTCACCATCTTCTGATTTGAACCCTTCTTTTGGGACTTTAAAAGTTGCTTCTTCACTGCGTTCTCCGTATCCTTCTTTTGGGTTAACTTTAACAGCAGATTTAAATCCTTTCTCTTTTCCTTCTAAAGCAGCTTCTAATCCAGGAATTAGCATCCCTACTCCTTGGATAAAAGCCATTGGTTGATCACCAATTGAACTGTCGATTGTGTCTCCTTCGTCGCTTGTTAATGTGTAATGCATTACGACAACTGATTTTTCTTGAATTTTCATTTTCTTGAATTTTATACCACAAAACTAAAGGTTTTAATTATTTTGGTGTAGTTTTTAGTATAAAATCACAAACAAGAGATGAGGGTTATAGGTATTTTACTTTTTTTAATCAGTATAAATTTATTCGCAGGCGATGTATTAGTCGAACCATACGACCGGAATATTACCATTGTCGGTAGAGCCAATTTCCAAAACAAATTCCCTTTGTTTTCACATGCTGGAATCCAAATTAAATTTTTTTTTAAAGGTAGGTCGTTATCAATTGGATTATCAGACGTGTCAGATGGTTATCCGGAACATCTTAATTTTTATAATGTTTTCGCCGATGATTCTTTAATAGATGTGATTGAGATTAAAAAGTTTAAAAAATGGTATGAAGTGAATCATGTATTTTTTAATTTAAAAACAGAAATAACCATTTTTAAACGTACTGAAGCTATGTGCGCATCAGGAATTTTTCAAGGTTTGAAAATTAATAAAGGCGCAATCATTTCAAAAGTGAAATTAAAATCAAGAAAAATCGAATGGGTTGGAGATTCTTTTACAGCTGGCTATGGGAATTTAGTGTCAAATTTACCACCACCACAAGGTAATCCAAGTACAGGTTTTCATGCTAAAAATCAAGATAATTCAAAAGCGTGGGGCGCAATTACGAGTAAAGAGCTAGGCGCAGAGTATATGTGTACCGTGTTTTCTGGAAGAGGTGTTTATCGAAATTACGATAACTCAGAAAAAGGTACATTGCCAAAAATGTATAATTTAGTTTCTCCTGATCAGCATAATGTAAAGTGGAATTTCTCATTTTATCAACCAGATCTAGTTGTAGTAAACTTGGGACAGAATGATTTTGGACCAGAATCTTACGGAAGTGTTATTATGACGGATTCAGTAAGATTTACAAAATCTTATCTTGAATTGCTAGAAATGGTCAAGAAAAAAAATCCTAAAGCCAAAATATTAATTACGATTGGTGGAGGGTTATCTGATTATTTTCCGCGAGGTTTAAAATGCTTATCAAGAAGTAGAGTATGGTTGAAAAAAATCGCAAAAAATTTCAATACAGTGCATCCGAATAGTTGTGAAACATTTGAGTTAAGAACGATTCAACCTCCTTATGGAGAAGACTGGCATCCAACTGTAAGCGAACATCATGATATGGCTGATCAAGCTCTTATTGCGATTAAGAAATATATGAATTGGTAAATTAGTATTATTTATACTTCTATGATGGCATGTTCTCTAAAATCAAATGTCCTCAATTTTAGAAGGCAACTTGAATATTATGAAAAGAGATCAAGAAAAGCCATGTTGACGATGAAATAGAAGTGTATAAAGCTGTCAACTTAATTTTATAAATTGAAATCGTGCTAGTAAAATTCGCGCAAATTATTCTTATGAAGAAATAAATTCGGTTTAACACAAACCGAGGTTTTTAGGATTTGAGGTTTATCTCCTTATCCTTATAAACTTTTCAACATTTTGGTTATATTTGTTAGTAACACCAAAAACGTGTTAAAAAAATCATATGGATTTATCGTCAAAATTTGCGAATATGGTTGCTGCTAAGTATCAGATCTATAATAGTTTGTTCTTAACACTTCCTTTTGAAAAGATTACAAACACTGGAGTTTTATTGCCAGTTTTATTTCAAGAATGTAAGGATGGATTTGAATCTTCAAAAAACCCTACTGAAATAATTGATCAGTTTTTGAAAAAACACACAGATATTAAGGATGAAGATGACAAAATTGATTTGTTATTTAAATTTATTAAATACATCGAGCGTCAAGTTGTTTTATTTGATGCTGTTGAAGACGCTGCTTTCGAAGAAATCAACGATTTAAACGGAAACGGAACAGTGCGTTATGTATTTAACCGTGCAGCTAGTCAGCAAAAAATAGACAAACTTGTTAAAAAGCTTGAAGATTTTAAAGTTAGAATCGTATTAACTGCTCACCCAACCCAATTTTATCCAGGAAGAGTGTTATCCATTATTGGTGAATTAGAAGCGGCTATCAGAAATAGTGATCTTCAAAAAATCAATGAGTTATTACAACAATTGGGTAGAACGGCTTTTGTTACTAAAGAAAAACCAACGCCTTATGACGAAGCAATTCGTTTAATGTGGTATTTGGAAAATGTTTTTTATCATTCGGTAGGAAATGTACATGCTAGAGTAAGAAGAGAATTAGCAAAACAAGGTGTGAAAAATTACGATAAGGATATCGTAAATATTGGTTTCTGGCCTTGTGGTGACCGTGATGGTAACCCATTTGTTACTTCTGATATTACATTAGAAACAGCACGTCAATTGCGTCATAAAATATTTATCTGTTACTTCCGTGATGCGAAGAAACTGAGAAAAAGAATGACTTTCACAGGTGTTGATCAATTGGCTGAAAAAGTTTACAATAAGCTTTCTGCTACTATTTTTAATACAACAGGAAAAAGATATGAATCTGCTGATCAGATTATAGCGGATCTTGATGCTATTAAACAATATGTTGAGAAACACCACCAAGGATTATTTTTGGATGATGTTGAAGATTTCATGGTTAAAGTAAAACTTTTCGGGTTCCACTTTACCAACATGGATATTCGTCAGGATTCAAGAATTCATGGTCAGGTAATTGACGAAGTTTTACAAGCAGCTTTAGATGGAAAATTAGGAGATACTATAAAAGGGAAGATACCTACAAATTACAGTGAGCTTTCTGAGAAAAAACAAATTGATGTTTTAACTCAATTAGAAGGAAATATTGATCCTGAATTATTTGAAACAGAAATCGTAAGAGAGACTCTAAAATCTTTCTACGTAATGAAACAAATTCAGGATGAGAATGGTGAAGTAGGATGTCATAGATACATTATTTCTAATACACAGTCATCTAAAAACATGATAGAGGTTTATGCTTTATCAAGAATTTGTGGTTGGAAAAAAGAGGAAATGACGTTTGATATTGTTCCCCTTTTAGAAACTGTTGAAGATTTAGATAACGGAGAGGAGATTTTAGGATCTCTTTACGATCATGATGTTTATGGGGCACATTTAAAAGCTCGTAATAAGCGGCAGTATGTAATGTTAGGATTCTCTGACGGAACTAAAGATGGAGGTTACTTAAAAGCCAATTGGAGTATTTTCACAGCTAAAGAAAACTTATCTCAGATTTCTAAGAAGAACAAAGTAAAAATTATATTTTTTGATGGTCGTGGTGGACCTCCAGCTCGTGGAGGAGGAAACACAAATAAATTTTACTCTTCATTAGGAGATAAGATTGAGGATCATGAAATCCAATTGACAATTCAAGGTCAGACGATTTCTTCTAACTACGGTACTTTAAATTCGTCACAATACAACATTGAGCAATTTTTCTGCGCTGGTTTAGAGAATGCAGTATTCAAAGGAGATGTTGCTAAAATGACTGATGGGCAAAGAGGTATTATGAATGACCTGGCTTCACTTGGTTTTGAGGCTTACAACGATTTTAAGAACGATCCTAAATTTGTAGATTATTTAGAGGATGTTTCGGTTCTAAAATATTACGGAAAAACTAATATTGGTTCTCGTCCTTCTAAAAGAGGTGCAGGAGGTAAGTTAAACTTAGCAGATTTAAGAGCAATACCATTTGTTGGAGCTTGGACGCAAATGAAGCAAAACGTTCCTGGTTTTTATGGTGTAGGTGCAGCGCTTAAAAAATATGAAGATGCAGGCCGTTTACATGAGGTAAAGGATTTCTATACTAAATCTTTATTCTTCCGAACTTTAATGGATAATTCAATGCAGAGTATCTGTAAAACGTATTTCCCGTTAACTTCATACTTAGAAAAAGATAAGAAATTCGGGAAATTCTGGAAAGGAATTTATCAAGAATACAATGACTCAAAACGTTTATTATTAGAAATCTCTGGACAAAAGAAAATGTTAGAGAAATCTCCAAACACACGTGCGTCTATTGAACTTCGTGAAAACATCATTCTTCCTTTAATTACTATTCAACAATATGCATTAATGCAAGTTAAGGCAATTGAAAAAGGAGATAGGAAGGGACAAAAGTATATTGAACCTTACGAAAAAATGATTATTAGAGCTTTCTTCGGAAGTATCAACGCTTCCAGGAATGCGGCTTAACCTTTAAGTATTATATGATAACAAGTCCTCCTCATTTATTTGAGGAGGCTTTTTTTTGCCTATTACGGAAGGTTTATACTAGTAAGTGTTGTTTTTCTATTTCAATATAATAGATGTTTTTCTTAATAATATTTGGGTAATTTCCCTCACTTATAAAAGCGCAGAATTTCATAGAATCAGGAGGGAAACCAGCAAGCCTTCTCGAGTTTAACATAGTAAAAGGAATAGCGCAAAATTCAGCAACAATAGAAATTTAAGTAGTAAATACTAATCAAGTAATTTAACTATGATCCAGTACTTTGAATCAGTACTCGAACTTCCAGTTTAGAATCTGCCAGTTAATTATATTCCAATATTTTAACAAACATAATTGAACTTTATTCCGTTTCTAATTTTGAAGTTAAACAACTTTTTACTTGATACAATAATCAAAAGATGAAAAACCAGGCAAGTAATAGTCGTTGTTTTATCAAAATATGATAAACAAAAAAACGGGAATTGTTTAAATGGGATAAAATACTAAAACTTAAAAATCATGCGGAAAAAGTAATTAATTAAAGCCTAATGACCCTATTATTTTTGAACTAATAAATTCAACTAAAACGGTTAAAAATGGCTCAGTTTTCGGTAACAAAGCAAAAAATTAAATATACAATTAGAGAATTAGTAAATCAACTAACAAGCTTAACCAATGATTTTGATGAAACTTGGTTTGAATCACAAAACGTTATTGGCTGGAGTCCTAAGGAAATTACAGAGCATATTTACTTGGTAAATCAATATGTAATATCAAAAGTAAATTATACAAGAGGACTAATTTTAGAAGGGTTTGTAAATAATGAAATTGAATACGAAGAATCAGATTTGCAGATTGTGGATATGATGCTAGCTATAAGCATATACCGAATTGAAACACCAGAAGACTTTACAAAATCATTATGTTTTTCTTTCGAAGAAATAAAAATAAAATTGGTACATCAAATTCATATTATTTTAAATCTAGTAAATGACTTGCCCGAGGAAATGATAGCTAATTATAAGGAGCATTCTAAATTTATTAGTGGGATAAAATTAGATTTATATCAATTAATATATCTTTCAGTAATACATGGAAAGCATCATATGATGCAGGTTGCAACATTAAAGGAAATTCAAAAATCGCTCAATAAACAAGAATTACTATATTAACATTAAACCCCCAACGCTGCTTGTTTTGAGGTGTTATAATTAGAGAATGTTTTCATCATAAACAGTATAGCTCAAAATAAAGATCATTTATATGAATAAGCAAGGTTTTAAAACTTAGGTCACTTTTTTTTAAGGAAAGAGTGGAAAAACAAAAAATGGGATTTGGTAGATTTAGCGATCTATGAGTTTATTAATATCAAAAAGAGCTCGATTGCCTCTTTTTTGTAGTTTTTTAATGATATTCCATTATAAAAACATGTAAATATTAAGGTAAGAGAACACAAAATATTAGTAAAAAAATAAGATTAGAGCTTAAAAAACGGCGTGATTTTAATAACTTAAAACAATGAAAATCTCATTATTTTGTGGATAAAGGCGCGTTAAGCATCTTAATTCAAGTGTACTTATAGTTAGAATTTTCAAATCTTCAAGTTGTTTCTAATTCAACGAAGTAACTTTGATTTGGGAATTATTAAACTTCAGCGTATCTTTGCACCTTTATTAGGTAAAGACTTAGAGATATGAAGGTTAAAAATATTGCGATCATAGCACATGTTGATCATGGAAAAACAACGTTAGTTGATAAAATGCTGCATGCCTCAGGGGTATTCGGAGCTCATCAAGAGGTTGGAGAATTAATCATGGATAGCAATGATTTAGAAAAGGAAAGAGGAATAACGATCCGTTCTAAAAATGCTTCTGTTCAATATAAAGATTACAAAATTAATATTATAGATACTCCTGGTCACAGTGACTTTGGAGGGGAAGTAGAGCGTGTATTAAAAATGTGTGATGGTGTTTGCTTGCTAGTAGATGCTATTGAAGGGCCTATGCCTCAAACACGTTTTGTATTACAAAAAGCAATCGAGTTGGGTTTAAAGCCAATGGTTTGTGTCAATAAAGTAGATAAAGAAAACTGTGATCCAGAATTTGTTTACGAAAAGGTTTTCGATTTAATGTTCGACCTTGGTGGAACTGAGGATCAATTAGATTTTCCAGTTGTATATGGTTCTGCAAAGAACGGATGGTTAAGTGATGACTGGCAAAAACCAACTGACAACGTTAACATTATTTTTGAGGAAATCATCAAAAATATTCCTAGTATAGAAATAGCAGAAGGAAATACACAACTTCAAATTACATCTTTAGATTACTCTGCTTTTGTAGGAAGGATTGCAATTGGAAGATTAATTAGAGGAACTTTAAAAGTTAACCAGAATATTTCTTTGATGAAAAGGGATGGTTCAGTCGTTAAAGCGAAAGTTAAAGAACTAATGGTTTTCGAAGGATTAGGTAAAAGACCTGTTCAAGAAGTTGAAGCTGGAGATATTTGTGCAATTACAGGGATTGAAGGATTTGAAATCGGAGACACAATCGCTGATATTGAAAATCCAGAAGCATTACCTGCGATTACAATTGATGAGCCTACAATGAGTATGTTGTTTACAATTAACAACTCTCCATTCTTTGGGAAAGAAGGTAAGTTTGTTACTTCTCGTCACATCAAAGATCGTTTAGCTAAAGAATTAGAGAAAAATTTAGCAATGAAAGTTGCTGATACTGATTCGGGAGATAAATGGATGGTTTCTGGAAGAGGGATTATGCATTTAGCTGTATTGATTGAAGAAATGAGACGTGAAGGTTTCGAACTTCAAGTTGGTCAGCCACAAGTTTTAGTGAAAACAATTGATGGTAAAAAATGTGAGCCAATCGAAGAATTAACTGTAGATGTTCCAGACGAAACTTCAGGTAAGGTTATCGAAATGATCACTAAGAATAAAGGTGAATTAAAATCAATGACTCCAGTAGGAGAAAGAGTTAAAATTGAATTTGATGTTCCTTCTAGAGGATTAATCGGAATGAGAGGTTCTATGCTTACTGCAACATCAGGGGAGGCAATTATGGCGCACCGTTTTGTAAGATACGAACCATGGAAAGGTGATATTCCTCAGCGTCAGAATGGTGCATTGATTAGTATGGAACTTGGAACTTCAGTTCCTTTCTCGATTAATAAACTTCAAGAAAGAGGTAAGTTTTTTATCGAACCGAATGAAGCGATTTATGAAGGTCAAGTAATTGGTGAAAATAGCCGTGATGGTGATTTAACAGTTAACGTTACAAAAGCAAAGAAGCAATCTAATGTTCGTTCATCAGGGACTGATGATGCTGTGAAAATTGTTCCAGCTATTAAAAGAACACTTGAAGAGTATTTAGAATATATTCAAAGTGATGAGTATGTTGAGGTAACACCGGTACAAATCAGAATTAGAAAGATTTTCTTAAATGAAGGTGAAAGAAAAAGAGGCGGTAAATAATTTCCAATTTTTTTTGATATAATATAAGGGAGGCAATTTTTGTCTCCCTTTTTTAATATAAAATGAAATTTTATAGAAGATCTTAAAGTTTCATAAAATAAACTGCTTAGTTTTAAGTTATATTAGTTAATATTTGAGAAATACAGTATTATATACAGCACTTTCAATTTTAATTCTTTTCGGGTGTAGTACCGAGAAAGATGCTTTCCTTAATAAAGGATACCATTATACGACTGCAAGGTTTAATGGATACTTTCATGGCAATCAAGCTTATAAGTTAGCGGTTAAGAACGTTGATAATCTGCATTCCGATGATTATGAAAATATCTTAAGAATTTACAGATATGGTAATTTAAAAATTAATAAACAGGAATATGCCAATTTAAATCGTGCTATTAATAAGGCTGCAAAAATGATCGATCGGCATAGTATGAAGTTCAAAAAGAAGGGAAAGTTGATCGAAAAAAATAAAATGATCAATGATTGTTATCTATTAATAGGAAAAGCGCGATTATTAAAATATGATCTTCAAGTTGCAGCAGAAGCATTTGTTTTTGTGAAAAACACTTTCGATAAACAGCCCATTAGATTTGACGCAGCACTTTGGTTAATTCAAACCTATATCTACCAAGAAAATTTTGTTGATGCAGATGCAGATATCCAAATTTTAAAAGAAGATGAGGAATTTCCTAAAAAACTAAAAGGGGAGTTATTATTACTTGAAACACAAGTTTTAATTAAAACCAAAAAATACATAGCGGCAATAAAAACTTTAGGCGAGTCTATTGGACTTTTAAAAGAAAGAAAGTTTAAACACAGATTAAAATTTATTTTAGCGCAACTTTATCAGGAAAGTGGGAATCTAGATAAGGCCACGGAGTTGTATCATTATATTGCTAAAAAATCCGCTGATTATAATCTTCAATTTAATGCTAAGATTAGTTTAGCAAAAACATTCAATGGTACTGGTGAGGAGATCGTTTCAACTTTTGAGAAAATGCTCAAGGATGAAAAAAACAAAGAATATCAGGATCAAATATATTTTGCATTAGCACAAGTTTATGAGAAGCAAAATAAAACTACTCAAGCCATAGCTAATTATAAATTAGCTGCTGCTACCAGTGTTAACAATCCAAAACAAAAAGGAAGAGCATTTTTAGCGCTTGGAGATTATTATTTTAATATTCCGAAGTATCCAATGGCAGCCAATTACTATGATTCTTGTTTAATTTCATTGCCGAAGACATACCCTTCTTATGATTATATTGAAAGCAAGAAAAAAAGTTTGACTGAATTGGTAATGCACTTAAATACAGTATATAATGAAGATAGTCTGCAAAGAATTGCAGGTTTAAGTGAAGAAGAGAGATTGGCTTTTGCAGATGATTTAATTAGAAAAGCACAAGTAGATCAGGAATTAACAGAAGCTGCTGCAGAAGCGCTAAGAGAGCGGTCTATCGCTAAGGCAATGGCACAAGGTAGTACAGGAGAAAGCTGGATATTTGATAATCCTACAATGTTGAATGCAGGATTAGCAGAATTTAAATCTATGTGGGGGGACATTAAGCTTGAAGATAACTGGAGAAGGTCTGATAAAACATCAATTTCTTTTAGTGATGTTCAAGCAAATAACGAAACTTTACAAAAGAGCGATATACCGGATAATCAAACTGTTAATTTTTACTTGAAGGGATTGCCAAAATCAGAAGCGGATTTTAAAAAGTCGGACGACAAGTTAAGAAATGCTTATTATGAACTAGCGACACTATATCGCGATCAGTTTGTGGATTTGAATCAATCCAATTACTATTTCGAGTTATTAAATAGTAGATATCCTCAAAATAAAAAGAAAGCTGAGACTTTATATCAACTGTATAGAAACTACGATAAACAGGGTGTTACGGGGAAGAAGGAGGCAAACAAAAATCTTGTACTTAATGAATTTCCAAATTCCGAATATGCTCAATTATTGTTAAACCCTAATGTGATTGCAGATAAAGAGCAAAAAAATCAGCTGTCAAATAAGCGCTATGAGGAATTATATCGCTTTTATAAAACTAATAATTTCGATGCTGTAATAAAAGGAATCGATGATTTACTACCTAGCTTGGAAAATACAACTGTACTTCCTCGGTTTGAGCTTTTAAAGGCATTCGCAAAAGGAAGTTTGTATGGCAAAGATTCTCTTGAGATCGGCTTAAGAAGTACACGAACTAAATATTTGGGTACTCAAGTGGCTAAAGAAATAGACTTGATTTTGGGTAAGTTAGACAGTGAAAAAAATAAAATAATGAAAAATAGAAATGATTCATTGACGAAAGCAAAAACTTTTAATCTTACTAAGTCTGAGCTACATTATTTTATCTTAATATATTCCAATAATACGGTTAAGAGTGAGGAGCTATCTAATGACCTTTCCAATTTTAATAATTCATTCTTCAAGAATAAAAATCTTAAAGTAAAAACGATTGCTTGGAGTGATGCCGAAAATGCTATAATTGTACAACCACTACTTTCCGAAAAAGATTATTACCAATATTACACAACAGTGAGAGATAATTTCTTAGCTGAAAGGATAAATATGGGAGATTTATATTTTAATATTTCAAAAACAAACTACGGGAAACTTTTTAAATATAAAGAAGTCGTTAATTACGTAGATTTCTTTAAGAAAAACTATTTCGCGTCAGAAAATAAGAAGTAATTGTTTACCTTTCAGCCAAAAAATAAAATCATATGGCTACTTTTCTTCCTCAAATCATTTTTCTTATCATATTAATATTAATTGCATACGGATCAGTTTATACTGTAAAACAAAAAACTGCTGTAATTATCGAGCGACTAGGTAAGTTTCAGGTTGTTTCCACAGCGGGACTTAAATTTAAAATTCCATTTATTGATCAACAAGCAGGAACAGTTAATCTTAGAGTTATGGAGTTACCTGTTGAAGTTGAGACAAAAACTTTAGATGATGTTTTCGTTAGAATGGTTGTTTCAGTACAATATTTTGTAGTTGAAAGTCCAGAACAAATTCAAAAATCATTTTATAAATTTGACAACCCACATCGTCAAATTCAATCTTATGTTTTTGATTCAATTCGTTCGGAAGTTCCAAAGTTAAGTTTGGATGATGTGTTTTCTGAAAAAGATAAGATTGCAGTTGCTGTAAAGGTAGAACTTCATGAAACAATAAAAGATTTCGGGTTTAATATCCTTAAAACACTTATAACAGATATAGATCCTGATGCAAAAGTAAAGGAGTCTATGAACGAGATAAATGCTGCGAAACGAATGAAAGAAGCTGCTAAAGAATATGCTGCTGCTGAAAAGATTAAAGTTGTTGCTGCCGCAGAAGCAGAAGCAGAAAGTAAAAAACTTCAAGGAGAAGGAATTGCGGATCAAAGAATTGCAATTGCTAACGGTTTGAAGCAGTCTGTTGAAGAAGTTAGAGGAGCAATGGAAGAAGGCGTAACTGGGCGTGATGTCATGAATATGTTATTTATGACACAACATTATGATACAATTGCAAGATTAGGCGATACTGGTGTAAATACTATTTTCGTACCTTATTCTCCGAGTTCAGTTGGTGATTTACAGACGCAAATTCAAAGTAGTTTGTTAGCTGTTGAGGCTCAGAAAAAATCGTAGTATTTTTAAATAATACTTGGAAATAAAAAAAGCCCTCAATTGAGGGCTTTTTTTATTTCCAATCGTCACATGATAAACAGGTGCCTCGCCGGTATTCCTTATTTTACTCGAATCATTAGTAAAAATAAGCTCTTAAATTACCAGATATTTATGGTTCCCTAATAATGGGATTGTTTTCTTTTTCTGAGATTTTGTTCCTTATTTATCTGCCCTAAATTGTAGGATTATGGAATTATTTACTTTGGTTTTTTTTAGAAAAGATAGGTGCTATAAATACCTGTAATTATGAAAAACCTAATTAATAACTTCTCTAACTTCAATAATTTCGTTCTCGATAACCATTCCATGGAAATCAACTATAGCCTTTGCACCCTTTAAGTCATCGTGAACATTTACGAATACAATTATTAAATCTTTTGAAGTATAACGATCAATTACAGTTCTTAGCTCTGACACAGGACCGTACTTTCTGAAGAGTTTTAACACATCATCTTCAGTTACACTGTCTACAAGGTTTGATATTCTTATTAGCACTTTTTATTGAAATTTATATAATTTATTACCTAGACTACCACTCAATTTTAATTGAATCTTGGCGAAGGTAAACTAATTAATATTCAGTATGAACAGTTATTTTATTTAGAACAAATAAATTTTAAATTCGAACCGTATAAGCGTAACTATTCAATAGTATATTGTAATTGTTTTATTGATTGTAGTTTATGTAATTGCAACAAAAAGTCGGACAATTTTTTCAAGAGCTTTGTGGCTTGTTAAAGTTTCTTGATAATATCATTTTGTATACTGCAATATTTTGACACATAACTATTTACCAACTGCCCTTGCATTTACTTACCTGTGAAATAACTAGATTATCGTATTTTCTGTATCCGAATACAGTAACATTAAAAAAGAATAAATTTAAAAGGACTCTGATTTTTAATTTCGTATAATTTTAAAAGAATATTCCTGAGTTTTGATAAAATAAACACCTTTTTTCATGTTATTGAGATCAATAATTCCATCTTTATTATTTAGTACAGCCTTTCCTTTAGCATCAAACAAAGTCCATTGGGCCTTATTAATAGGGTACTTAATTTCATATTTATTTTTCCCAAATATCTTCAAAACCGGCTGCTTCGAATCGAGTTGATTATTTAAATTTGTAATGATGTTTCTCTGAATTACAACATGATAAGCTGCTGTTGGCGGAAGAGTAATATTTAAAGAATCATTGGTCACAATTGCATTATTGGCTGGCTCAACAATAGAAGTTGAATAACCATCAAATCCCCAGACTTCTGTTATAGATAAATTATAGTTTGCGCTATTCAACTTCACTTTGAAATTATTGGCCTGGGTTAAATCTTTATTAACGATGATTAGATGCAACTCATCGTTATTTGAGTTTTTAGATGCCCAAACAGAACTTGATTCATGTTGATCAAAACTACTTTCGATCATCACATCCCCATAAGTTCCATAACTACCATTAAAGTTTCTAAATAATTTAAATGCAGGAGTAGTGTACGTGTTAAAACTAGTTATTTGTAAATCCCATCGGTTAGCAATAGCAACCTTATATTGCCCCATAGCTCCTAAAGCGTCAACTGTTGCAATCCCATGAGAAACGTGTTTATCGTTACCTAAATCCCATTCTCCTATCATAATTTCAACGCTCGGAAAGTATTCATCAATTGATTTTTGGAATCTAATCAAGGCTTTATGAGGTTCATTGTTTAATTTAGATCCAGTTAACCAACTTGGTTCAATATACGTTGTGTCCCATAAAGATCTTGTAAATTGCATTCTAGCAGTATGCATATAATCGGCTTCTGAATTAGAACTTAAAGCTTTTATTCCAGATGAACTAAAGTTTCCATTCACATCGATTTTATCTTGTGGGTAAAAATGAAAAGAAATAAAATCTATTAAATTATACCCCTCCATTATTGAAGCCTTTTTCAGTTCGTCTAGGAAATAGGATATAAACCAATCGTATCCTACACCAACAGTTCCCCAATCGGGCGCATTTTTGAAGTCAAATTTATTAATTCCTGCAAATTCGCCTGCAATTAATTTAATATTTGGATCTACTTCTTTAATGGCAATTGCTGTTTTAATAACTTTCTGCACATAATCCGCTGCAAGTGTTGCTGACTGTTCCAAAGAAGCATGAGTGTGGGACCATAATCCTGGTTCATTGTCGAGTGAAATGTATTTAACACCGTTGGCAGATGTAGCATTTCCAAATTGTTGCGTCAACCAATAAACAGATTCGTCTATAAATACAGAGTCGTCCGATAAATTTGGAATAGTTGATAGTGGCGTACTTTTTTTAGCAATTGCATAATGCCATCTATTTGAAGGTGGGGTTGTTAAATTTGAACCATTCTTATCTGCAGCAACAGAACCTAGTATAGGTACAGTTAAAATAGAAGTAATGTTTGCATCTAAATTATCTTGATGAAATTTTCGATAAGCTTCACCAGTATTGTTTCTTTCGTTCCAGGTTGTTCCAACCAAACTTGGAACCCTATTGTCATTGGTTAACTGAGTATTATCAGCGCCAGAATTTGAAGCTCCATTTTCCCAGTTGAAAACACTTAATCTATTACCCCCTAATCTTCGTGACCCCCAATTCTCTTGAGCGCCGGGTTCAGAATGATCTTGATTATACCCATAAAGCATTGGGTTAATCGGAGCCGTATTGTTTTCGTTTAATTCTGCTTGAGTTGTAATTTGGGCTTCAGAATATATAAATAATAAGAAGAAGAATAATAGACCGAAATTTCTCATAAAGCATAAATTTTCATTTAAAATACGATATAAATATCAATTGCTTTTGTTTTTAAACTGAACTATTTTAGTTGTTAAGTTCGTATTGAGAGTTTTTTACTATTACCTAATGCTTTAGTTTAACGTAAAAAGTCATAATATTACAGTGTGAAAAATTGTATTCTAGGTGTGTTATTGGTTCTTTTCATATACTCCTGCTCCGAAGCTTTAGTATTTGAAGAAAGTATAGAGGTATATGGGCACGCTTATGGGAGTCCAAAGTCTAAAATAAAAGGAATGTATGGACCACTTAAGACGCATATTCAAATTATCGAAAAAAAGAAGGAGTTGGTTTTTAATGGGGATTTTATCAGAGCGAATGATTCTAGTGAAATAAGCAATTTGTTAGATGATATTTATCCTTATAAAAATCAGGCTACCTTTATTAGAGCTAACCATGAATTTACTTATGATAACGATAGTTTAAATGACTTAATATTAAATAAAAAATCTCATTTCATCTTTGGATTGGCTTCGATTTATTTATGGGAGTCATATGAAAACCAATGGAATTTAACTGATGAACAAATTGGTATTCTTAGAAAAGATCAATCGGAGTTAATTATTATCATTAGCCCGGAAGTTTTTTGGTGGGAATTAATAGAGGAGGAAAAAAATGCTGGAAAAATAGATTTAGGTGTTTACAGTAGACAATATAATTCAGACGCGAATAGGAGTGTTTTCCCAAATTTCGTGCGTGATGTTTTGCCTGTATTAAAGAATAAAAAGTCTGTGATTTTAATTGCTGGAGATGCGGGTGCTTTAACTTACGTAAGTCCCTATTATGTATTGGAAAAAGAAAATATTACAGCTGTTAATTCAGGTATGGCTTTAGGAAAAGAAGATAATTATGTTGAAATAAACAAATTAAAAGCAGGTGGTGTTAAAGTATATTTAAGAAGTTTGTTAACGAAGGAAATAATAGAAGAACTCAATTGAAGAAAATAACAATTATATCACTAATTATTAGTGTTTTAGCTTTTAGTTTGTTCTTGAAAATGAACCCAAGTTATTTGTATCGATTACAATCTTATATACCCGTAGAAGCATACAATCCGGTAGCATTAGAAATAATATTAAAAAAGGATTGTGCAGATTATATAAATAATTATAGGGTAGAACTGGGTACGCAAGCGACTATGTATCCAAAAGCAAATTATTGTGAAGCATTATTTATCAGTAAAGGAGATACATCAAAAGTTAAATTAAGGCCCAAAGGAGATTTTATAACTCATTTAAAAAGAGACAATTGGTCGTTTCGAATAAAACAAGAGAAAGGAAGTAAGTATTTTTATAACAATAAGAAATTAAGTTTCCATGATCCCCGCGAACGAAATTTTATTTTTGAATATGTATTTCATGAGTTTTTAAAAAATGAAGGTGTTTTAGCCTTAGACTATGATTTTGTTTTATTAAAATTTAATGGAGCTAAGTACTGTTATGCTATTGAGGACGCCATAGGTAAATCCTATTTAGAGAAAAATAAACTAAAAGGGCCGGTTTATAAGTTTGACGAAACTGCGCTGTTTAAGCAAGCTGAAAAATTTGTAGGCTCAGATAATAAGTCTGATTTAGAGCTTTATAATGATGCGAAATTATTAGTCCGAGGCACCAAAGTAAAAGATGCATCAACTCATTTTTTAAATGTTAGGGCAAAGTACGGCTTCTCCGTAGACTCCTTTAATATAGATCAAGTAGCTAAATTTATTGCTATCTGTGACTTGTTTGGAGCGAAACATGCTTTAAGATGGCACAATTTAAAATTAGTAAGGCGAAACGGTTTGATGGAATTTATAGGAAGTGATGCCAATCCGATATATGATCCAACGTTAAGCATAGATTTAAATTTACCGATGCTTGACGTATTTTTTCAATCAAAAGAGTTTGTGGGAATTTACAAGGAATATTTAACGAAATATATGAATGAGGATTATATCATGTCTTTCCTGAATGATAAGGATACAGAAATTAAGAGTAGAATCAAATTTTTGCAAGAATACTATCCCCTTTCTGACAATAACTTGGCGTTTATATTTGCTAATATTAAAGGGTTTCCTAAGTAGTAGTTATACAATAAAGAACAATGTTTCATTATTGTATAATGGTTCCTTTGAATTCAAATAAAATTTTTAGGGGAAATATTATTTTAATTTACCTGATCTTAATAATTAGATCAGATGACCTAAACTCAAAACAAGTTTATTTGTTAAATTTTCGTGGAATATAAAGCATTCCAAAATATTCGCCATTTGATCGACCTATGTGTTTGTGATGCTTTTTATGGGCTCTACGTAGATTTAAAAAATACTTTATTTTGGTCTTACGAAGCACTTTTAGTCTCTGATGAATAAATAGGTCGTGAATAAAGAAATAAGCCACTCCATAGAAAGTGATACCTAATCCTATAAAAAACAAAAAGTTAAAATTATTTTGTCCACCCAAATAAATCAATACAATTCCAGGTATTGCGAAAATTAAAAAGAAAAAATCGTTTCGTTCTAGGAAATTACTATGTTCTTTTTTGTGGTGATCGTCATGTAAAAACCATAGAAAACCATGCATAACAAACTTATGAGTGAACCATGCGACTCCCTCCATAAAAACAAATACAGCAACTGTTATAATAAAGTTTATCAGCATTCTCTTTACGCGATTTTTTTATTTACAATATAATGATTTAATTCATTAATACATATCTTAAACCACTCCGTGTAATCTTTTGGGTTTTCTTCCATGGCATCAATAACTTGTTGAGTTTCCATATATTTAAAACCTTCAGCTTCATTAGTATTCAGTATCGGTAAGTCATCCGTTACGCCGATAAATACATGATCAAATTCGTTTTCGATTAAATCACTGTCTAATTCAGCTTTGTATTGAAATGAAAAACAATAATGTAATTCGCTTTTCATTCCCATTTCCTCCATTAACCTTCGATTGGCAGCATCTAAAGTTAATTCGTTTGGCTTGGGGTGGCTGCAGCAAGTATTTGTCCATAACCCTCCTGAATGGTACTTTTCTGAAGCCCTTTTTTGTAACAACATCTTACCCGAAGTATCAAAGATAAAGACTGAAAATGCGCGATGTAAAACACCATCTTCGTGCGCTTTTAGTTTCTCTTCCGTTCCAATTGGATTATCAAATTCGTCTACTAAAATTACTCTTTCTTCCATTTTTTATTTTTTTCATCTTGAAAATACTGAATAATTCTTGTTTGTAAATCAATATCTCTTACGCTAGATAATTTCTCGTTTATAAAAGTCACGTCTTCGGTTATATTTCCTTTATAACCCAAAAAAGCTGGCGTATTTCCTTGTATAATATATCTAAAAAACCTCAATTCAATATTGGAAGGCGATTTAGTGATAGCTACTTCAATTAGTTCTGTTCCTTTATTGAAAAAACTAAGTTTTGTATATGGATTATAAGAGTGTTTGGCTTCAATTAGATAGCTTAGTCCTTTAAATCCAATTTTGATAGCAGGTGAATTGACATCAACTAATTTCATTTTTTTAAACAATTGTTGTGAAGCATTCTCGTCTTCAGATGCTTCGTAAAATAAGTTTCTTAATGCTAATTCTTCTGTTGATGCTTTAAATGAATATAGCACAGAAAGTAATAGAATCAGTAATACTTGCTTCATAAGAGATTAGTTTGATGACGTAAAACGGATTGAAGCATCAATAAAAACTTTCTTGAATTAGGAATTCTAATTCGTTCTTGTAATACTTTATGAGCAGGTGTTTTTTTAATTTTTATAAATAACTTTAGATAGTAAAAGTATGCTAAGTAAACACCCTGTCGAGAATTTTTGGGTAGTTTTCGTATTCCTTCTAAGGCAACCCTAAAATCTTCGGAAATTTCTTCTTCAATTCTAGATTTATCATGTTTTGTGAAATTTGTTAAGTCAATAGTGGGAAAATATGATCTCCCTAAATTTTCATAATCGTCCTTTAAATCTCTTAGGAAATTCACTTTTTGAAAAGCAGCACCCAATCGCATTGCGTAGGGCTTTAGCGTTTCATAATTAAGTTGATTTCCATTAGTAAAGACTTTTAAACACATTAAACCAACCACTTCAGCAGAACCTAAAATATAATCTTCGTAAGCATCCTTGTTGTATTTTACTTTACTCAAATCCATTGCCATACTCTTCATAAAAGTATCGACCAAATCTATATCGATAGCATATTTATGCATGACGTTTTGAAATGAATTTAGAATCGGATTTAAGCTTATTTTATTTTCGATTGCGTTGTACAAATCGAATTCAAATTGAGCTAATAAATATTCTTGATCGTAACCACTAAAAGAATCTACAATTTCATCCGCAAATCGAACGAATCCATAGATAGCATATATATCATTTCTTATATTTTTATTTAAAAACAAAATGCCTAATGAGAAACTAGTACTGTATTCATTGGTAACCATTTTACTGGTTTTCTGCGAAATGTCATCAAATAATTGCTTCATTATGATTTTTTTAAAATTTCGTTAGCTGCTATTTCCCCAGAAATAATACTTGGTGGTACTCCAGGACCTGGAACTGTTAAATGACCTGCATAATAAAGATTTGACACTTTATTGCTCTTCATTTTTGGTTTGAGTAAAGCGGTTTGAGTTAGCGTATTTGCAAGCCCGTATGCGTTACCTTTAAATGAATTATAGTCTTCTTCAAAATCTTTACGACAGTAACTTTTTTTCACAACAACATGATCCAAAATAGATTCTCCAGTTATCGATTCTAATTTATTCATTATTCGAAGATAATATTCAGCTCTTAATTCTTCTGAATCTTCTATACCAGCAGCGATGGGCGCCAAGATAAATAGATTTTCTTGATCTTCAGGGGCGACACTTTTATCTGTTTTGGATGGGCAACAAACATAAAATAATGGATCTGTTGGCCACTTTGGATCTTCATATATTTCTACTGCATGTTGCTGAAAATCACTGTGAAAAAATAAATTATGATGCTCTAGAGTCATTAATTTTTTATTAACTCCTAGATAGAAAATCAATGAAGAAGGTGCCATTACTCGTTTGTCCCAATATTTTTTGGAGTAAGTCCGGTACTGCTCTTCTAAGACTTCTTGCTCTATGTGGTGATAATCTGCAGTTGCTACAACAACATCAACGTCTTCAGATCCATCTTTGAATACAAGGCTTTTAATTTTTTTATCAGCAACAGGCATTTGTGTAACAGCTGCACCTTTTTTTATTTTCACACCATTTTCAAGGGCTACTTTTTCCATAGCATTAACTACGGTACCAAATCCTCCATCGGGATACCAAGTTCCTAATTGAAGTCCAGCATAATTCATTAAACTATAGAGTGCAGGTGTGTTTTTAGGCATTGCACCTAAAAATAAAATTGGGAATTCCATCAGGGCAATTAACTGTGGATGTTTAAAAAACTTACGAACATGTTTTTTAAAGGATGAAAAAACCTGCAGCTTAACAACTCCTTTGATAATAGTACTATTGGCAAATTCAAAAACAGATAATCCTGGTTTGTAAATTAAATCGTTTACACCTACATTATATTTATATTCTGCTTCTTTTAAAAATTGTTCTAGTTTCTCCCCTGATCCTTTTTCTATTTTTTCAAAAAGATTAAATAAATCAGTGGACTCGGAAGGCACATCCATTATGTTATCTTTTCCAAAGTAGATTCTAAATGAAGGCGATAATTTAGTTAGTTGATAAAGGTCTTTAACCTCGTATCCAAACTTTTTAAAATATCGATCAAATACATCTGGCATCCAATACCAACTAGGCCCCATGTCAAAGGTGAATCCATCCAATGAAAACTGCCTTGCTCTTCCGCCCAATTCTTCATTTTTTTCATATAAAGTAACGTTCTCTCCAGCCTTAGCCAAAAACGTTGCAGCGCTTAAACCCGCAAATCCAGAACCTATAATTGCAATTTTTTTTGACATAACTTTTTGATATAATTCGAAGGTAGTTATTTGTTTAATCTTTTGCAAAAAAGATTAAACAAAGAGTATTTTATTAAAATCATCAATTGAACTTACTTTTTTTATATTTCTTCCTTTAGCGCTTTTAATTACTTCTTCTGATCCGAATATGTAGATCACACCATTGTACACCTTAACAATTTCATCTATCACAAGTTGAAGCTTATTTGGTGTCCACGATCTTACAGCAAAAAAAATTAATGAATCAGGATTGCATAATTGGGTTGAAATACTAATATTTTCTAGTGGGACATTACTACCTAAGTAAAATACTTGGTGTCCGTTTTGCTTTAATAAATAATTAGTTAATAATAGTCCTACTTCATGTTCTTCTCCAGGTGGAAGAAATAATAAATGCTTTTGTTTGGGTTTGGATACAATAGGTAAACCATCTATACTAGCAAATAATTTTTGTTTAATTAAATTAGAGATTAGATGTTCTTGAGCTGGTATAATTTGACTTTTACCCCACAGTAAACCAATTTTAATTAATGTAGGTAACAAAACCGTAAAGTACATTTCTTTTAGTCCCAACTGCTTAATAGCTGATGCAAATGTTAATTCAAATTTAGTAGTGTCAAATGCTAATCCAGCAGAAATTAAATTATTAATAAATAATTCAATATTATTATCTGTGGATTTTATATCGTTATGTAAATCAACTTGTTGAGTTATTTCATCATCGCGTAGTTTACTAATCTTTGATATTTTACTGCCTTTATGAAGTAAGGTGGAAACGTTAAGAAGCTTTTTTAAATCTTTATCCGAATAAACCCGAATATTAGTATCGGTTCTTGATGGAGTTAATAATTGATACCTTTTCTCCCAAATTCTGATTGTATGTGCTTTTATACCACTAAGGTTTTCTAAGTCTTGGATTGAATACAAATTATTTTTTTTATAAAAATAATAATTTTCAATTGTATTCACAATAGTCAATCAATTATCTTAAAAAAATCCGATCTATTATAATGAACTATGTTTCCTAAAAATGACGCTTAAATTAATTGGATAGAAGTTAACGTTTTCTGTTTTTATTCAAAGGATTAAGGCTTGAATTCATTAACAAAATAAAACTAAATTATACTTTATAGTAGTATTAACGTATAAGAGTTACTGTTCCAACTTTTGTTTCTTTTTCCATATTCCCATCAAGATTTTCTACTGTATAATATATTTTATATACATATACATCAAGCTGAACAGGCCTATTTAAATAAGTACCATCCCAAGTAATATTTATGTCGTTAGATGTGAATATGTTCATCCCCCATCTGTCGTATATAAGCATTTTGAATTCTTGAATATTATACCCTTTTGCGAAGAAAACGTCGTTTTTTTGATCCCCATCTGGAGTAAAGGCATTTGGAACATACAAAGTCCATTGACAAAAATCTTTTACTTTTACATTATCGATAGTTGAACAGTTGTTATCTGTAATACTCACAAAATAAGTTCCTCCAGCAGTAACGTTAAAAGAATTAGTCGTTTCATTAATATCCGCTCCCCATTGGTAGCTGTAATCTCTATTGCTACTTGCTGTTAAAGTTATTATTGAATCCAACTCGTCAAAACATATTGGAGTTTGCTCAATCTCCTTATTAAGTTCACTTATTGGATACTGAGTTACTCTAATAAAAACAGAATCTCTTACGGAGCATTCTCCAT